>Ga0209755_10000448_pt1 | contig 75131 bp, 70 predicted proteins | sample TergutCo191P1_FD_187301 | JGI IMG/M metagenome (GOLD analysis project Ga0209755, IMG submission 187301) | Cornitermes sp. P1 segment gut microbial communities from Petit-Saut dam, French Guiana - Co191P1 (SPAdes) (version 2) | ecosystem: Host-associated > Arthropoda: Insects > Digestive system...
GCTCTCGGAAAGACAAGCCACGATGCTTCCTGAAGATATCGCGCTTCTTAACGCTTACGGCGTAGGCAGTACAAACGCGTTAATGGATGTAAGTCCAAGACCGAATACTCCCTGGTTCCCGACATGGAACATGGAATACGCTACTCCTCCTGCAGGATCAGCCGCAGCCCTCGCTCTTTCAAGCTGTGAACAGATCATGAGACAGCGCCTGCCGCAGATTATTCTCGCGCCGGCCGCAGACTTTGAAAGACTTTGGACATCCTATGTTGCGGAATTAAACGCCGCCGGCCTTCCCACATATGAAGCTCATATGCAGGGCGAACTTGACAAACGCCTTAACGGGCTGGGCATTTCCACACCCCGCAGATAACACTTAATTTTTAAAAAACGGAGGCAGAAATGCCTCCGTTTTATTTTAAGGCAGGCGAGTATGAATTTAACAACCACAATTGTAATTTTCTTAATTCTGGCATCGTTTGTTTTACTGATAACTTATGCCAGTTATAATAAGAAAAAAAATTTTGTTGTATTAATAAGCAGGCAAAAACAGCTTCTTTTTATGAGCCTGCCGATAATTCTTTATGTCCTTCTTTTTACATATGTCCCCCTTTGGGGTTGGACTATGGCTTTTCAGAATTACAGACCGCAAAGAGCATTTAACGATCAGGATTGGATTGGCCTTCAATGGTTCAAATATATTTTTGAGCATCCGCCTTTCCTGAAAACCGTCAGAAACACAATCGCAATGAGTTTGATTAATACAACTCTTGGTTTTATCACCGCGATTGGTCTTGCTCTGCTTCTTAATGAAGTAAAAAAAATATTTTTTAAACGTTTTATCCAGACAATATCTTATCTTCCGCACTTCCTTTCTATGGTTATTGTAACAGGACTTGTCTCAGCGATGCTTACAACAGACTCAGGCGCGGTAAATAATTTATTTATGGCTTTTGGTTTTATTAAAGAGCCGGTTTTTTGGCTTGGCGAGCCGAATTACTTCTGGGGCATCATCGGCGTAACTTATGTCTGGAAAGAAGTCGGCTGGAACACAATTATATACCTTGCCGCGATGGCGGGAGTTGATCCCAATCTGTATGAAGCGGCGGATATTGACGGCTGCAACAGATACCAGAAAATGTGGCGCATAACGCTCCCGAGCATTAAACCAACGATTATAATCTTGTTAATTATGAGCATCGGACGCATCCTTGACGCTGGTTTTGAAATGCAATACCTGCTTCGAAACGGGCTTGTAATGGATGTATCCGACACTATAGACGTATATGTTTTAATTTACGGCCTTAGGAACATGAACTATTCGCTTGCTACAGCGGCGGGCATGTTTAAAAACATAATAAATATCGCGCTGATATTTATCGCTAACGAAATCGCGAAAAGAGCGGGCGAGGAGCGTTTGATATGAAAAAAAATCCTTATGCAATGTCAAAAATAGAAAATATTATTTTTCATACTATTAATTCAACATTCCTGCTTATACTAGCCTTTATTACACTGTATCCTTTCTGGAATACAATCATGATATCATTTAATGACGCGATGGATACAATGCGCGGCGGCGTAAATTTCTGGCCAAGACAGTTTACAATGTTCAATTACCAGATTATTTTCCAGACCGGCGCGATTCCCCGCGCGTTTTTTGTTTCTGTGGCAAGAACGCTGATAAACATGGGAACAAGCATTTTTTTCACAGCAATGCTGGCTTATGTTTTATCAAGGCAGGAATTCGTTATGCGCAAACCATATACTTTTATAATTGTTCTTTCCATGTATGTGAACGCCGGCCTTATTCCCACATATTTTTTAATCCGCAGTCTTGGCATGGTAAACTCATTTTATGTGTATATCGTACCGGGCATCATAAACGCGTTTAATTTTGTTGTTATGCGCACATATATGAAGTCCATTCCGGAAAGCATTATTGAATCCGCCAGAATTGACGGTTACGGGGATTTTTACATCTTTTCCCGCATTATACTGCCTTTATGCCTTCCTGTACTTGCGACTGTCGGCCTTTTCGTCGCGGTTGGAGCCTGGAACGCCTGGTTTGATACAATGATTTACAACTCAGGTAATGTAAACCTTCATACTCTCCAGTATAAATTGATGGAATATCTGCAATCGAGCCAGTCGCAAAGCCGGAACGCGGGAGACGCGGGAGCTATGGCTCTTGCGGCGGCAGGCGGAGGATCGCAGATGGTAACCCCGATGAGCATTCGCGCGGCAATCACGGTCGTCGCCGCGCTGCCGATTCTGCTTGTGTATCCTTTCATGCAGCGTTACTTTGTTGTCGGTCTTAATGTCGGCGGCGTAAAAGAATAAGTTTTAATCATTAAATTGATAACAGCCTGCGGTTTAAGCCGCAGGTTTTTTTTGCTTTTTTTTTTAAGATTATCCGTTATGTGAATAGAACTCGTTATTTAAATAACGCTGTAAGGTTGTCATGATTTCCATGAAATCAAGGGGTTTGCCTATATGGGCGTTCATCCCCGATTCAAGGCATCTTGCGACGTCTTCCTTAAAAACATTTGCTGTCATTGCGACAATCGGGATAGGTTTACGCAAAGAGTCGGTCTTTTTTAACTCAGCTTCAAATCTCCTGATGATGCGGGTCGCTTCAAGCCCGTCCATTTTCGGCATTTGCATATCCATAAAAATCAGACTGTACCGGTCAGGAGACTCCTTGAACATATTCACGGCTTCCGCGCCGTTAAAAGCGCAGTCAATTTCAACCTCCGCCGGCTCAAGCAGTGAAATTAAAATTTCGCGGTTTATTTCCACATCTTCAGCTAACAACAGCCGGCGACCTTTAAAGGAGCTTTGCGATTCAAGTTCGGGTAAAACCTCGGCATCGCTGCCGATTTTATCAATCTTTTTTAACTTGACAGTAAAGATAAATACCGATCCCTGTCCGGGTTCTGAATTAACCCAAATCTCTCCGTTCATTAACCTGACAATCTGCCTGCAGATGGCAAGGCCAAGTCCTATTCCGCCGAAATTGCGGGAAGCGTTAGTCTCCGCCTGCTGAAACGGGGAAAAAAGCCTTTTTTGGTTATCATGGGTAATTCCGATTCCGGTATCTTTAACTTCAATTTTGATTGTGCATATTCCGTCTTTTTCATCAGATAGGTTCGCTTTAAGCCATATAGAACCATGTTTAGCCGTAAACTTAACCGCGTTTGTCAGAAGATTCGTAATAACCTGAATCAGCCGTCTTTCATCGCCGGATAAATACTGCGGTATATCAGAATCTATATAAAAGCCGAACTTCTGCTTTTTTTCTTCGATGTCAATGTCAAGAACGTTTATCGCCTTTTGAATCATTTTTCCAAATTCAAAACCCACGGGTGTTAAAATAAATTTCCCGGCTTCGATATTTGACACGTCAAGAATATCATTGATGACACATAACAGATGGCTTGACGCTGTTTCTATTTTATCAAACGCGTAATCTTTCCTGCCGAGTTCCCCTGATGTTTTGCCGATTTGAGTCATGCCAATAATCGCGTTCATCGGCGTGCGCATTTCGTGGCTCATGTTGGAAAGGAAATCGCTCTTGGCGCGGTTTGCGGCCTGCGCCTCTTCCAGCGCCGTTTCAAGTTCAATCGCAGTCTCGCGTATTCCAAGAGTTAACTCATTGCGCAGCATCGCGTGCGCTATCAGAAGACTGCCGGAACGCAGAATAATCTCTTCGTTTTCAGTAAATACCCTTTCATTATGGCAGTCGTCAAAACCTACAAACCCCCAGAATTCATCCCTTAAAAAAACAGGAACTACAAGAATCGACATTATTCCCTGCGTAGATAGCTGCGCCTGCGCCGATTCATCCATTTCGCTTACAAAGCAGTTTATACACTGCCCCAACGAAAGCGTTTCTTCCCAGCCGGGCATATTTTCATCGTAGGAGATATTAATCGTAATATCTTTATCCTGCTGAGGCTCCGCGCCTTCCGACCATTCATACATTTGCGAGCAGTAAAGCTTGCCGTTTTTCGTGTGATTTTTCCAGATATAAACGCGGTCAACTTTCATTGCTATGCCGAGCATGCCAAGGCAGCGCATTATTGTATTATCAAATTCATCCACTTCAGACTGAAGAAGAATCGCAGCGGCGCCGTTAACAACATCTAAAAGACCTGTCCTGAATTTCCGCTCTTCCCTGCTGATGATTATTTGATCGTTTCTGTCAACGACATTTACAATTATCAAGCTTAACGCGCGAAGGATATTAATTTCGTCCGCCGCAAGGGATCGCTTGTTTTTGCAGTCATCAAAACTGATCCATCCCCAGAACGATTCCTGAAGGTACAATGGTATCGCGAATACAGATTTCATCCCGTGCGGTAAAAGCCTTTGCTGCTCATCCTGCGTCAGATCATCAAGAGAGCCGTTAACACATTCGCCTCTTAAAAATTTCGCTTTCCATGTCGGAATATCGGTGTAAGGAAAAATTATTTTATTTCCTACAGGATTTAAACTCATTCCTGTTTTGTTCTGCCATTCAAAACGCATCGCATAATGAAGCGATCCGTTTTTTACTTCGTTCTGCCAGATATAACCGCGGTCAAAATCGAGGCAGTTGGCGATGATGCTCATTCCTTCTATAACTGACGCCTCAAATGTCTCTTCTTCCATTGCTGCAAGCAGAATCCGCGATGTAGCGTCTACTGCTTGAAAAAGTTTTTTATGCGGCTCATTAGACATATCAGGATTTCCGGCATCAAACTCTGTCATTGTTTTCCTTACCGTTGCACCCTGCCTGAAGCATTGCCTGCCGCAAGTTTTTTTACTTCGTCTGCGGTTACAAAATTAAAATCGCCTTCGATTGTATGTTTTAAACAAGACGCGGCGACAGCGAACTCTAAACCTTCCTGCGCTTGCATTCCTTTTAAATTCGCATAAATAAGGCCGGCGCCGAAACTGTCGCCTCCTCCTACCCTGTCAACAATGTGCATCGCGTATTTTTTAGAAAAATAAAAATCATAGCCTGAATTGTTCTGCTTAGCGGTACACAGCATCGCGCCCCAGTTATTATCATTCGCTGATAATGATTCCCTTAGCGTGATCGCCGCCTGTTTAAAATTAAATTTTTCGATAAGAGCGGAGGCTACTTCCTTGTAGCCGTCATGGCTGATTTGGCCTGTTATCACATCGCTTCCTTTCGCTTTAATGCCGAAAACATCAGAGGCGTCTTCTTCATTGGCAATGCAGATATCAACATGCTTCATAAGAGCGCCCATAACCTCGCAGGCTTTCTCGCGTTTCCAGAGATTCGCGCGGTAATTAAGATCGCAGGAAACAGTCAGTCCTTTAGCTTTCGCGGCCTTGCAAGCCGAAAGGCAATTTGCCGCGGCGGCATCGGAAAGCGCGGGCGTAATTCCCGTAAAATGAAACCATGAAGCTCCGTTAAAAATCTTTTCCCAGTCAAAATCCTCAGACGCCGCCTGCGCTATCGCCGAATGCGCTCGATCATAAATAACTTTAGACGGTCTTTGAGACGCTCCCTTTTCCAAAAAATAAATCCCTACCCTGTCTCCGCCGCGGACAATAAGCGATGTATCAACGCCGAATTCCCTCAGCTTATTAACAGCGCCCTGCCCTATTTCGTGTTTTGGCAGCTTTGTCACAAAAGCCGCGTCTATGCCAAAACCAGCCAGCGAAACCGCGACATTCGCTTCCCCGCCGCCGTAAGTCGCGCCGTAGGAACTAACCTGAACAAACCGGTAATATCCTTCAGGGGCCAGACGCAGCATTATTTCGCCGAATGTAATTACTTTCATAAAACTCCCATTTTATTAATATTCATAAATGATCACTATAAGTTATTCTATAACAGAATTAATAATATAGCAATTTATTACCATTGATTAGCGTCTTTCTTATAGCTATACTTCCAGCATGAAAAGAAGTTTCACGCCGGAAAAAATCAGAGGTTTAGCTGTTGATCTTGACGGGACGACACTGCTTCCGAACGCGATCCTTGGAGCGCGGACAAAGGACTGTATTAACCGGCTTGTTTCCAAAGGAATGCAAATAATAATTTCTACCGGAAGGGCGATAGAATCTTCGGAAAAATACAGAGCGGAAATGGGCGCTCAGGGGCCGATGGTTTTTTTTAACGGAGCTGAGGTTGCGGATGTCCCTTCCGGCAAAATTCTGCATACTGACTTAGTCAGCATTGATGTTGTTGATTATGGAGCGGAAATAGCGAGGGAACTTGGAATACATTATCAGGTTTATCTGCCTGCCGGGATTTCGCACGAAACAGGAAAAGAAGATCCTGCGCAGCGCTGGGAAACTTTATTGACAGAAAAATACGGACCGGAAGCTGAATTTTATTATAAGCACACAGGAATTACCCCTGTTATAAAAGATTTAAAAAGCGTCGCCGCTCTTCCATTAAAAGGCTGCATAAAAGGAATGTTTATCGCAGATCCGGTGTATCATGATGAGGTGCGCCTTCGTATAAAAAACCGGTTCGGCGGCCAGGTTAATGTGCTTCGCAGTTTTCCAACCTTCCTGGAAATACTGAACGCCGGCGTAAACAAGGGTTCAGGTCTTGAAATCGCGATGCGCCATAGAGGTTTAAAACCTGAAGAGGTAATTGTCTTTGGTGATGAAGAAAACGATTTATCGATGTTTCCGGCGGCTGGTTACGCATGCGCCCCGGCGAACGCCGGCGAAAAAATCCGCAGCGCCGCAGATTTTGTTTACGCTTCAAACGCCGAAGAGGGACTTGCGGAATTTTTAGAAAACACGTTTTTAAGATAGCCGACTTGTGCGTTAACCAAGCTGGTTTTATCACAGTTCTGACATATAGACAATAATTATCTTTTTTATTATAATCCGTATATCATGATATTCCCCTTAAAAGAACTCATCGAATACGATGAAAATATGTACGAAATTACGACAGCATCCTCACGCAGAGCATATCAGCTTTCCTCTGTTCTGGAAAAAGACGAAAAAGACGATTACGACGGTAAGATGGTCGCGCTGGCCGCAATGCAGGTTTTTACAAAGGAAGTCCAGTTCCGTCTTGAAGCCGAATAAAGCCTTTGCTTTTTGAAGAGAAACCTACAGCAAACACAAGCCAGATTCCTGTTTTAATCCTCTTTGGCCCGACCGCATCCGGAAAAACCGGAATCCTTTTTGATTTGTTTGGCGGCAGCAGCGGCGGCATGAATCAGGCCGAAATAATTTCCGCGGACTCAATGCAGGTTTATAAAGGCATGGACATTGGAACAGCCAAACCATCGCCGCGGGAAAGAGAAATTATTCCTCATCATTTAATTGATATCCGCGATCCAAGCCGGCAGTTTAACGCAGGGGACTTTGTCCGTCTTGCCGATGAAGCCTGCCGGCAAATCGCTTCCCGCGGAAAAATCCCTGTGGTATCAGGCGGGACAGGTTTTTATTTAAAAACTTTTATCCTGGGTTTAAGCGACGCGCCTCCTTCCGATAAGGAAATTCGTAGACAGTTAGGAATCGAACTAAAGGAAAAAGGCTCGTCTGTATTAATGGAAGAACTTGCTGTCTGCGATCCTGTAAGCGCGCGGCGTATTCATATAAATGATGAATACCGAATTCTCCGCGCTCTTGAAGTATACCGCACATGCGGCCAGCCGCTTTCATTATTTAAAGAAAAATCAAAAACTGCACCCGGCATTAACAGCGCAAAACGCGGCTGTTATGAATTTACTATAATCGGACTTTCGCGTCCGCGCGAAGAATTATATGAGCGCATCAATATCCGCTGTGATCAGATGTTTAAACAAGGGCTTGCCGAAGAAGTACGCGGTCTTTATGAAGCAGGTTACACCCCCGATGATCCGGGCTTACATGCAATCGGCTACCGTGAATTTTTTACTGAGCGGGCGGATTTTGAAGACTCCAGTTCAGACAATCAAGGCGGTAACAAGCGCGGAAAATGGCGGCTGTTACAGGACGCAGAAGGCGTTAAAGCTCTTGTCGCGCAAAACAGCCGCCGTTACGCGAAACGCCAAATTACGTTTTTTAAAGGAATACCTGATGTGAACTGGGTTGAATGCGGAAGTGATGATGAAACGAATATTCAAATTAAAAGCATACTGTCAAAAAATACAATTTATGATAATATTATTAAAAGGAAATTATGAGCGAAAATCAGGCAAAAGAATTAAAGCGCCCCGCTTTTCTTGATAATATCTACCTTCCGGATGCAAAGATAGGCCGTTTTTTAAGCGTGCTTATCCTGTTTGGCGTCGCTGTCGGGTTAAAAAACGGAGTTCTGAACAATTATCTGTCAGGAGTGCTTCAGGTAGATCCTAATGAACGGGGAATAATTGACGCGTTCAGGGAGCTACCCGGCCTTTTATTAGTTTTTATTTTAGCGCTGATGTACAGGTTCGCGGACAGTAAGGTTTTTAAAATAGGCATTGCTTTGATGGCCGGGGGAATGGCGGGTATTTTTATCACATCAGCAGTCGAGGCGATGTTAATAAAAGTCGCGGTAGTGATTTTCATGGTGATTTTCAGCACCGGCGAGCATATCATTATGCCTGTTCGAAGCACGATCGCAATGGAGCTTGCAAGAAGAGAAAAAACAGGATCGTCGCTTGGAATCACAACATCGATCAATCAGCTTGGCACAATAGCCGGCCTCCTGCTTGTAACAGGAATTTTTTTCTTTCTAAATAAATACGGCTATTCAAGAATTGATTTAACAGGATACAGGATAGTCTTTGGGCTGGCTACCGCGTTAATGACAACTGCGGCGCTGGTCGCATCGGCGTTACACGAAACTACACTGAAAGCTCCAAGGCAGCGAATCTACTTTGCAAAGAAATTCACCAAGTATTATATAATGGAAGTATTTTACGGATCGCGGAAACAAATTTTCCTTACCTTCGGTCCTTATGTGCTTGTCCGCGAATACGGCGCAGACGCTTCGATAATGTCGATGCTTCTTGCAATCTGCGCAGGCTTTGTAATGTTTTTCAGTCCGTTAATCGGAAAACTGATTGACAAGGTCGGATACAAAGCGGTCATGGTAGCAGACACCCTCATCCTGATTTTTGTCTGCCTCCTGTATGGTTATGCGCACATTTGGTTCGCCCCCGGCATCGCTTTCATTGTAGTCTGCTGCAACTTTATCCTTGATCAAATTATTTCCATTGCGAGCATGGCAAATAACGTTTATGTTCAGCGCATTTCAGCTAACAGAGAAGAAGTCACGGCGACATTATCCACGGGAATTTCCGTAAATCATATTTTCAGCGTGTTAATCGCCCTTATCGGCGGCTGGATTTGGAAAACAGCCGGAATAGAAACCCTTTTTACAATCTCCGCTGTTCTTGGTCTAATAAGCAGTATTTACGCCGCAACAATAAAGAAAAGCGAAGAAGTAGTCAGGAAAGCGGAATGATGAGTGTGGAATATGCGGAGTGCCGCTTTATTATAAATTATGTTATAGTAAATGATATAATCTAATATAAGGAGAAAACCATGCAGAACTTTACTTATTGTAATAAAACAAAAATAATTTTCGGAAAGGATACTGAAAATCAGGCTGGAAAGGAAACTGCCTTTTACGCTAAACGGGTGCTGCTGCATCATTCGGGCGGATCGCCTGTCCGCTCCGGGCTTATCGATAAAATAAAAAGCAGTTTAAAAAATGAAGGAATAGAATGGGTTGAATTAACAGGGGTTCTTCCAAACCCAAGGCTGTCGCTTGTCAGGGAAGGAATCGAAATCGTTAAGCGGGAAAAACTGGAAATGGTTCTTGCTGTCGGCGGAGGCTCCGCGATTGATTCGTCCAAGGCAATCGCAGTAGGAGCGGCAAACGACGGTGATGTGTGGGATTTTTTTGAAAGAAAAAGAACAACGGAGAAAGCGCTGCCAATCGGCACAGTGCTTACGATTCCCGCGGCAGGAAGCGAATCCAGCATCAGCGCGGTTATTACAAATGAAGACGGTCCATGGAAACGCGGGATTAACTTTCAGTGCAACAGACCTTCGTTTTCCATCATGAATCCTGAATTAACATATTCACTGCCGCCATATCAGAGCGCATGCGGAATAACTGACATGATGGCTCATATAATGGAAAGATATTTTACAAGGGAAGATCATGTAGAGCTGACAGATGAGCTTTGTGAAGGCGCGTTAAGGACCATCATCCGCAACGCAAGGACTATTTTTTCAGGCGGCGAAAAAGACTACGGCGCAAGAGCGGAAATCATGTGGGCGGGCGCGTTAGCACATAACGGTTTTCTTGATACAGGAAGAATAGGCGACTGGGCAAGCCATATGCTCGATCACGAACTGTCCGCGTTATTCGACATCGCACACGGCGCGGGTCTTGCGGTAATATTCCCCGCGTGGCTTAAATATAACATTAAAAAAGATTCGCAGGACGCTTCGGTTTCGCGCCTTGCCCGCTTCGCGGTAAAAGTCTGGGGAGTAGACGGCGCGTACTATAATTTGGAACAAGCTGCCTTAGAAGGCGTGTTTCGCATGGAAAACTTTTTCAAGTCGATAGGAATGCCTGTAAGGCTGCCGGAGGCAGGCATCGATCCTGCGCGCATTCCTGAAATGGCAAAAAGAGTCGTCCACTTCGGCCCAATCGGCAATTATAGAAAGCTCAATGAACAGGATGCTTTGGCTGTCTACAAATTAGCGGCGCAGTAACTACCCTCTTGCAAATTCTATATCAGTGTTCCTTCTATCGATAAAATATGCACCTGCAAGGGAAGCTGCTTCCCTGAAGCTTTAACAGCTGCGGCTGCGGCGTGTTCAATTCCTGAGCAGCATGGCACTTCCATTCTGATTACTGTCACGGATTTTATTTTGTTAGCTGCAATTATTTTCGTAAGCTTACCGGAGTAATCGATATTGTCAAGCTTTGGACAGCCGATAACGACGGTCTTATCCTTCAAAAAGAGCTGACAAAAACCTTTACAGACAAAAGCTGAACAATCAGCCGCAATTAGTAAGTCAGCGTCATTATAAAAAGGCGCGCTTAAGGGAACTAACTTAATCTGTATCGGCCACCACCTGCGGTGCGCGCCAGCGGATACTTCATTGTAAATTTCAACACAGGCACAGGCCGGCTCTTCAATCTGATCACAAGCGTCTGCAGGATTTCCCCCCGCCGCTTCGTCACTACTGGATGCGCGTCGCATAAATGGCGGCGCTTCTCTTTCCTCGAAACTGATCGCTCCTGCCGGGCAGACAGGAAGACAGTTTCCCAATCCATCGCAATAATCATCGCGCACAAGTTTGGCTTTTCCGTCTATTATTGCGATAGCGCCTTCATGACACACGTTCACGCAGAGGCCGCATCCGTCGCATTTTTCATCTTCAATTTTAATAATTTTTCTTATCATGAAAAATATTAGCACGTAACACTGTATTGATCAAATAAATATTTTCAGGAATTTCAAAGATTCGTCGTTTTAACCAGCCGTTTGAAATATTGTTTTATGATAACGGATCAGCGACAGAAGGAAATTCAAAATAAAGCCTTACAGAACCGTCATTCATATACGCATAAACTTCAAAATCATCTGTCGGCAGTACATGTAATACCTGAGGGAAAAAATGTCTTTTATCCAGCTTTCCAATATTCGGCATAATTTAAATATATCAAATCATTCGGATATTGCCAATATTTTTAAAAAAAAGTAAAATAAGAGTACAAATTATTTGAATGCCGCCGGCGTGGTGGAATGGCAGACACTGGGGACTTAAAATCCCCTCCTAGCAATGGGGTATCAGTTCGAGTCTGATCGCCGGCACTTCTTCACATCACAAATATAATCTCATTTAAACAAGATGATTTATGAGGCAGTACCATGCTCTTGACAATAGTGCGTATTATGCGTATAAATAAAGAATGAAGTTTCAAGAAATTGAAAGGATAATAAAAAAGGACGGCTGGACATTAAAGAATGTAAGCGGCTCGCATTATCAATATATCCATACCGTAAAGTCTGGTAAGGTAACGATACCGTACCACGGGAAGGACTTACACCCAGATACGATCCGATCAATTATGAAACAAGCTCAAATTAAGTAAGGGGGAATATATGCGGTTAACATATCCGGCGGTTTTTTATCCTTGGCAGGACAAAGAAGGTTTTACTGTGGAAGTTCCTGATCTTCCTGGTTGTGTAAGTGAAGGAGATACGCTCGCAGAAGCTATCCTCATGGGAACAGCCGCAGCATCGGGTTGGGTTCTTACTGAATTAGAGGACGGCAAGCCCGCGCCGGTAGCAAGCCCTATAAAAAAAATAAAGCCGGAGGCTGGCGGCTTTGTCAGTATGCTCGTTCTTGACATGGACGCATACGCAGAAAAGTACGGTAATAAAGCAGTGCGAAAAAACCTGACTATTCCGGCATGGCTTAATACATACGCTGAATCGAAGCATATTAATTTTTCCCAGGTTTTACAGGATTCTTTAACATCAATTTATCAGCAGGAAATCGCCGCTTCTTAACACTTGAAGCAGCGAATATAGCCGGCATAATCACTTGACAAAAATTGTAAAAATCGTAATTATTACCATTTTAAGCCAAATTAATGGAGAAGAAAATGAAAAATAAAATACCAACAAGAATTTATCTTACAGAAGAAGAGATGCCGAAAAACTGGTACAACTTAAGGGCGGTAATGAAAGAAAAACCGGACCCTATGCTGCACCCGGGAACTTTAAAACCGGTAACAGCCGAAGACCTTGCGCCGGTTTTCTGCAAGGGTGTAATCGAGCAGGAGCTTGATGAAAAAACTCTGTTAATCCCAATTCCAGAAGACATTCAGGATTTTTACCGCGCATACCGCCCGTCGCCTCTTGTAAGAGCGTACTATCTGGAAAAAATGCTTGATACGCCCGCGGAAATCTATTACAAGTTTGAAGGAACAAATACTTCCGGTTCTCACAAATTAAACTCGGCAGGACCGCAGGCTTACTACGCGATGAAAGAAGGTTTAACATCCCTTACAACCGAAACAGGCGCAGGACAATGGGGAACTGCAATGGCGATGGCCTGCGGATTTTACAACCTCAAGTTAATCGTGTATATGGTAAAGATCAGTTCAGAACAAAAGCCGTACCGCAAAGCGCTGATGGAAGCGTACGGCGCGAATTTAATTCCGTCTCCTTCCAATACAACAGAAGCGGGAAGAAAAATTCTTGAAGCCGATCCCAACACAGGCGGATCTCTTGGCTGCGCGATTTCAGAAGCGATTGAAGTCGCGGTAAAAACCGACAAATGCCGGTACGTCCTTGGAAGCGTTTTAAATCATGTGCTGCTGCATCAGTCAATCATCGGGCTTGAAACAAAAGCCGCGCTTGACAAATACGGAATCAAGCCTGACATTATCATCGGGTGCGCCGGCGGCGGATCAAATCTGGGCGGACTTATATCACCATTTATGGGAGAAAAAATCCAGGGAAAATCAAACACGCGTTTTATCGCTGTAGAGCCCGCGTCCTGCCCGTCGTTTACACGCGGAAAATACGCTTACGATTTCGGCGACACAGGAAAGACAACTCCTCTTATCAGAATGCAGACAATCGGAAACGGTTATATCCCGTCGGCGAATCATGCAGGCGGCCTTCGCTACCATGGAATGAATTCCACGCTGTCTAAACTTTACAAAGACGGTCTTTTAGAAGCAAGGTCGGAAGTGCAAACCAATGTCTTTGAAGCCGCGATAAAATTTATGAAAGTAGAAGGCATTTTACCCGCGCCTGAATCTTCGCACGCAATTAAAGCCGCGATCGACGAAGCCCTTGTCTGTAAAAAGAAAGGCGAGAAAAAAGTTATCCTCTTCGGGCTTAGCGGAACAGGTTTCTTCGATATGACAGCTTACACATCTTTCAATAACAAAACGATGAGCGATCAGATTCCTTCCGACGCAGACCTTGAACGCGGTTTCGCGTCAATCCCGAATATTCCGCAGAACGGATAATTAAAAATTAATTTCTAAGGTAGGCCTCCTTTTCTTCCGATAAAGAAAAGGGGGTATACTATGAAAAAACCTGTCATTTTTTTACTTTCGTTTTTACTGTCCGCCGCGCTTTACGCGCAGACTGAGTCAAATATAAATTTCCATAGTTTCGCATGGGGAACGAGCGTAAATACGTTCAGAGCAAGAATGGGAAATCCCGCGTTCATTGATAATTCAGGAATGTTTCAGGCTCTTTTATACGAAAATGTTCCAATGGCAGGATACCGCGCTTACATGGTCGCGTACTTTTCAGCTAACGGACTTGAGGGCGGTATGTATTATTTTGACAATCCCGATATTCTGGAAACGATGAAGTGCTATGACGCGGTGCAAAAAGAACTTGTGGCGCACTTTGGCCCGACGCCTCCTCCGCCTGCGGGGCGCTACGAAGAAATTTTAAGAGAAATGCGGGTATACGAAACCTGCTGGATACTCCCCGGTGGATACATTCATTTAAAAGTTAATTTACGCAGCAATGATCCTGTAACTCTTTGGATATCATTTCCCACACTGACAGGAATCCTTGACGGTTAATCAAAAAGAATCAAAGAGGCTGTCAATGCCACCTGGCATCGCGCACACAGCGCGGGCTGCTTTTGAACTATTGCACATAACAAAAAAATTTTTCAGTCGTTTTTTGCCACGCCCGCCGCGTACACTGCTTCATTTGTGTCTACTGCACCCGCTGCTTTAATTGCGTCTAACGCCGCGCAAACATCAGCTTCGCAGCTGCGCATCGCAAGGATAGTTTTTTCTATTAACAAATCCAGTTCCCATCCAAGAAGCACGGCGCCGTCTTCGATTACTTTGCGCGAGCAGCCTGCCGCGAAAGCCGGAGTCTTGAATTTCTTTTTTACGGATTTTACTTCCATATCCATTACGCTTTTTGACGGCCTTATGATTGCGGCAGCCCAAATGAGTCCTGTTAATTCATCGCAGGCGAAAAGAATTTTTTCCATTATGTGATCGGGTTTTACATTAATACTTGTCAAACCGTAGCCGTGACTGCATACGGCGTGAATCAATTCATCGCCCGCGCCGCCGGAACGCAGAATCTCTGGTGCTTTGACGCAATGCTGATCGGGGAACTCTTCAAAATCGATGTCATGCAGCAGACCTGTGATCGCCCAAAAATCTTTTTCGTTTTCAAAACCTTGATCACAGGCATACCACCTCATCACGCCTTCGACCGTCAGGGCATGCTGCAGATGAAAAGTATCTTTGTTGTATTTTTTAAGCAGTTCAAACGCCTGCTGCCGGTCGATTCCCGCTGTCACTATTAAAAATTCTCAGCCTTGATCTGGAAGTACGCTTTTGGATGTTTGCAAACAGGGCAAAGTTCCGGCGCTTTTTTACCGATACTGATATGTCCGCAGTTGGAACAATGCCAGATTTGATCGCCGTCGCGCGAGAACACGATTCCGCCGCCGATATTCGCAAGGAGTTTCCTGTAACGGTTTTCATGCTCTTTCTCGATTTTTCCGACCAAATCAAACAAGGCGGCTATTTTATCAAAGCCTTCTTCCTTCGCGGTTTTCGCGAAACCTGCGTACATATCGGTCCACTCAAAATTTTCGCCGTCCGCCGCGGCTTTTAAATTTTCTGTTGTTACCGGAACATCATCGCCGTGCAAAAGTTTAAACCAAATCTTCGCGTGCTCTTTTTCGTTTAACGCGGTTTCGCGGAATATCGCGCCAATCTGCTGATATCCTTCTTTTTCTGCTTTTGAGGCGAAATACTGATATTTTACATGCGCCTGTGATTCGCCTGCGAACGCTTCCATCAAATTTTTTTCTGTTTTTGATCCTTTTAATTCTGCCATTTTTTTCTCCTATTGATATTATATAAGGTGTTCATTTTGAACAGACCTTTATGCTCAGTATATATTAAGAATCACTAATCAACAAGAAACCAATGATTTATTTTTCGTATTTTTTGCTGAGTCTGCACATAAAAAAAGAAAACGCAGCTCCGGCGATAAGCGTAATAACACACACAACAGAACCAATCTGCAGATAGTTATAAGGTTCTCCGTCCTGACGCCAGCCGGAAGCGATTGCCGCGACAAGAACAGCGGAAGCAAGAACAAACCCGATAATAACGTGATAAAAACCCGAATATGTTTTTTTTATAAGGAATTCAATTCCTTTTGAAAACGGAAAAACAAATATAAGCATACCCAGAGCAAACGGAATTAAGAATGATAAATTTTCGCCGAAGTTTTTATATGAATGAATCACTCTGTCGTATAATCCGAAAAGCAAAAGAAAAGTTGACGAGCTGAATCCGGGAACAAAAACAATCAGCGCTACAGCGGCGCCGATAAAAAAAGCCGTTACAGGATTAGGTTCGATCCCCAATGATCTTCCAAGCGTAAGAAGAAATACGGCTGTCCCTGCAATGAAAACACAAATCATTAAAATGATGTGAACTGGTTTTCTTCCCTTTTCGCCTGATTTTTTCCAAAGGTCAGGCATTGTGCCAAGAATCGCGCCGACAAAAAACCATAAAAAAGGGGTTAAATAATTTTCTTTTAAAAAACTTATCGGGTGCGAAACTAAATAAATTCCTGTTAAGCCGCCGATTCCGACAGGAATAAAAAATAAAATATTTTTTACAAAGTTCTTTGTGATATTCGCAATAAAATCTACGATTCTTTCATAAAGTCCAAAGACAACGGCAAGCGCCGCGCCGCTAATTCCCGGAAGAACAAAATCCATCCCGATGGCTGCGCCTTTTAACAACCGGATAAACCAGTCAATTATTTTTCTTCCCATTTAAGTTACCATAATAAAGAAGGATAAACGCCGGAGGCTGTCATTTCATCAAGTTTTTTTACCGCTTCTTCCCTGTCTTCCCTGTACGTTACGCCAAACCAGTCTGAATTTGCAGATAACACCTTGACTTTGCATTTTCCGTTTTTAATAAAATGATCGACAGCTATCGGGATAAAACATTCGCTTTTTATTTTACCTTTTATATCCGCAGCGAAAGATTTTAAAAAACCCTCAAAATATTTTTTAAACTCAGGAATTAATTCCGGAAGGAAGCCCCAGAAATTCATGGAGACCGGAGTATCAGGTGCAAGTTCCCTTACGCTGCCGTCAGGAGCGGTGTTAAAAATGCGGCCGTCTTTTTTACCGATTGCCATAAGTTCATCGACGCTTGTAAGAAATCCGTCTTTCGCTTCGCACACGCCGCGCGCTACAGTTCCCTGCGGACTTAAAGTATTTTCCAGTTTATAAGGAACAATAGCGCAGACGCCTTCCTGCGGTTTTGAAAGATACTCCGCCATTACAGCGAAAGATTCCCTTCCGTAAAAATCATCGGCGTTTATAATTGTAAAAGGCGCGTCGATTTTTTCCGCTGCGCATAACAGCGCGTGTCCCGTGCCCCAGGGTTTTGTCCGTCCGGCTTCCTGCGCGGCGCGGAAAATTTCCGGAGGAATCAGGCTGTCAGGGTCTTGAAATGCCAGTTCGTATTTAATTTTATTTCCCATCCGCGCAAGAACCAAATCTTTAAAATCTTTTTCGATATCATGGCGTATAATGAAAACTATTTTTTCAAACCCCGATTTGAGCGCGTCATAAACCGAATAATCAAGAAGCACTTCGCCGTTTCTTCCGATTTTTTCCATCTGCTTAAGCCCGCCGTAACGGCTGCCGATTCCTGCCGCAAGCACAACTAAAATTGGACCTTTCATATTTACTCCTGTTTTATTTTAACATAGTTAACAACAGAAAAATCATTAAACTTTACTGTATCTGTCATTTTCCAATTATCATCTATTTCCGGAAAAAAAGCATCGCCCTCATACTGCCCCGTAACAATAGTAAGATCGATTCTATTGGCAAGCGGCAGAGCCTGTCTGTAAATTGACTCGCCGCCGATAATAAAAATCTTCTGATATTCCGCGCAATTTTCGATAGCTGATGAAATAAAAGAAAATACTTTAACTTCATCTGAAGCTGAAAACTGCTCATTGGTCATCGTATTAGAAATTATAATATTCAGCCGACCGGGAAGCGGCTTTTTAGGAAGCGATTCCCATGTTTTTCTACCCATGATGCACGGAAAACCCATCGTCAGTTCCTTAAAACGCGCGAGGTTTCCTTTAACAGTAAACGGCATCGCGTTGTCTTTGCCGATAACGCAGTTTTCCGCCATTGCCGCGATTAAAATAATTTCTTGCCCGCTTTTCACTTTTCGTTCCTCGCTTCACGCTGCCTACACCGCTATCTCAAATTTTATCGCAGGATGAGGATCGTAGTTTTCGATGACTGTATCGCCGTAATGCCAGTCAAAAATTGATTTAAAACTTTCTGTTTTAATCCGCGGCAGCGCTTGGGGTTTGCGCAAAAGCTGCAGGCTGATTGCGTTGATATGATTTATATAAATGTGAGTGTCGCCAAGAAAGCCTATGAGTTTTCCTTCGCCAAGACCGGCTTCTTTCGCAAGAAGGTGAAGAAGGCAGCCATAACTTGCTATGTTAAAAGGAAGCCCAAGGGCGGTATCGACAGAGCGTTGATTCCAGAGCAGATTTAATTTACCGTTGATTACCGTTACCTGAAACGCGTAGTGACAGGGTGGAAGCGCCATGCGCGAAAGGTCTGCGGGATTCCACGCGCTTACAATCATACGCCTGTTATCGGGATCTGTTTTTAAGGTTTGCACAAGCCGGCGCAGCTGATCAACGCCGTTTCCTTCGGCAGGTTTGTTAAACGCAATGTACTTAGCGCCGAAATTGCGCCACTGCCATCCGTATACAGGCCCAAGTTCGCGTTCAGCCATCATTTTTGCTTTTGTTTCTTCATCAATACCGTAAGGCACAACATCAGGACTGCACCACTCATCCCAGATATGATTTTTTTGCTCTTTAAGCCACTGTTTATCCGTGATGCCTCGTATAAAAAACTCAAGCTCGGACGCGACAAGGCGAAACGGAACTTTTTTTGTCGTAAGTAGCGGAAAACCATCTGCCATATCATGCTCAAACATCGCGCCCGCAGCAGTAACCGCGTCTACTCCTGTGCGGTTAGTTTTCCGAACGCCGCTTTCAAGGATTTTTTTTACTATGTCAAGGTATGCCTTCATTACTGATGTAAGAATAGCATAATAAGGGAAGAATATTAACTATAGAAATTTCAATTCTGCAGATTGATGATTACGTATTTACATGATATGTTTACTCATGAATGTTGTCGTTGAATTTCATGATACAGCACTTAGACATAATATAAATAAAGAGGACATCATTCATGCTTTAAAATACAGGACGCATGATACTTTGATTGAGGAACTTCCTGATAAATGGGCTGTAATCGGTCCTAATCGTGCAGGAAACCTTCTTGAACTCATTTATACTGAGATTGACGATAACAGTATATGTGTTTATCATGCAATGGATGCTCGTGAGAGTTTTATTAAAAAATTCAACTTGTAGGAGATAATTATGGCAAGGTTGACAGATGATGAAGCATGGGCTCTTAGCGATTACGTTACAAATAATGAAATTACACTTGGTCCTAATGGCAGCGGATGGCTGAGTCAGCGTGAAATCCGCAATTTGGGATTACAAACCAATACTGTTCAATATCTTTTTTCCAAGGCAAATGAGCTTCACAAAACCCCTGCGCAGGTCATTGATGAGCTTGTAGCTCAAAAACTCGCAGCGGCTATTGTCACTTAGGTGACTGTCACCACTAGAAAGCAAACCCTACGCCAAAATATGCAACTCTGACAACACCAAAAAAAGGATCTGCAAACACGAAAGGAAATGTTAAACATGGCATTATATAAAAGCCGCCAGGATTACCAACATCAATTTTCCAGCCTATTTCAGGAACGATTGCAAATCCGGCAGATGTATCATAATCACGATGATAAACATAATTAGAGCCATCAAAATAAGAATACTCTTGCCAACCATAAGTGCAACTATTATAACCTAACCCTAAACCAAGGAAAAATATTCTACCTGCCGGATACCAGCGTAAAAACGCATTTACTTCAAAATAATCCCAGCCAGAAATCCCAATCGAATGATAGTAATTCAATCCAAGCGAGACATTAGAATTAAGCATCCGCTCATATCTTATTCCAATGCCATCAAGTGCCAATTCTACTGAAAACCAATTATTTTTTACGTTAGCTGACTTTTCTGCTGAACTGCCGGAAGCGGCAGAATCGCCTTGTGTGCTGGAAATAAGCGTAAGAGAAGCCGGAGGGCCGGCTGTAAACTGAAGAACAAAAACCGGACCTGACATTTCTACAGCTCCGGCGGCTCCTGCGATATTTCCCGCGGTATCCAAAGCGCCGCCTACAGCGCTGCCGCCCGGAATAAGATTGGCTACTCTTCCGGCGGTTCTTCCGACCGCTCCGGGCCAGATATGCGTCTGCCTAAGGGTAAGAATACCGCCGTCAGCAGTCGCCTCAAATTCAACAGTGCCTGCGAAAAAATTCTCACCGTTAACTCTTGCTGTCCATGTCTCACCTGTGAAATCAAATTTTAAATTGTTTCCCGCTATTGGAATGGCAGGCATCCGATTAAGAAGCTGCTGTAATAAAGTAGCATCGCCGGATGAATAAAAATCAGATGTATCAGACTGCGCAAATTGACTTTGACCGGACTGATAACCCCCCTGCCCTGCGGATGGACTTGGATTAATGATCTCTACCGTCATATTTTCGTACCTGATAGAAAGAACATCCCCCCTGGAGATTACTATTACAGGTCCGTCCAAATGATTAAAACGCAGATACCGTATTTCTGTCTGAGATATTTCTATCACTTTTGCTTCAATAACGTTGCCGTCTCTTAATATGATTAAATCCTGAGCATTGGCGCTGAAAAAATATCCGCCCAATAGAAAAAAGGCGGAAATTAAAATAATCCTCTTCATAAAAAATCCTCCAAATATTTATGATTCAAACTTTAAAAGTTCATTTACGCAGTATAATAAACGTTATAGGGTTATGTGTCAATGCAAATATCAACCAAATATGTTGAAATATAGATATATTCATTAAAATAACACCCAAATACGTTGTTGTTATGTAAAATTCATCCATATTAGACTATTAATTATGAACGTAAAGGGTATTTTTGGGAAAAATCTAAAATATTACAGAAAAGAGAAGAATCTATCACAGGAACAGTTGTCAGAAAATGTTGATATTACCGCCAAGCATTTAAGCGAAATAGAAAGAGGAATTGTGTTTGCCTCGGCCGGTTTAATAGAAAAATTGGCGGAAAAACTTGATGTACCTGTTTTTGCGTTCTTCCTTACAGGGAATAACATATACTACGAAAATATAATGCTTACAAGAATAGAAAAAGAAATTATAAAAAGCGTTGAAAGCGTAATAGAAAATATCAGAAAAGGCGTTCAAAATAAATCATTTTAAAGGTGACAGTCACCTTTTTCGCGTAATATATCTTCTGCAAGGTATTTTTCACTTCGGCAGTGCATATCGGAGATGCCGTCCCGCATTTCTATATAGGTCTGTGATCCATAAAAAATATCAAGAGCGTCTCTTAGCGGTAAATTCCCGATTTCAGATAACGATTTAATTACTCCTGAATATGTAAGCTGTAAAATGGCGCGATCCGCTTTCATAAGGTTTCTGTCCCGGTATACTTAAGATATTTGTCAATTACAAACTGGTTTTTAAAACAATACTGGATATTTGGTTTTTCATACCTGAGGCGCTTTATTGCTTCATCGCTCTGAATAAACCCGCGAAAAAAAAGCGTTAATGTATTGTAAACATCATCATTAGCTATACCGCCTATAACAAGATCATATTTTTCGGAAGCAGCGCCTTTTCTGGAATTAAAAACATAGTCCAGCCATTCAACTGAGTATGATTCAAATTCAAGAACGGAAGTTTCTTTTTTTAAAATAGTCTCGTCTGTTTCATATATTGATATTGAGCCGCGGCCGAAACGGCGTATAAATCTATTGGTCCATTTTTCCGCCTGTGTTTTTATTGTTGTCGTATAAAAACCTTTGCCAAAATCGGTATTATCCCGGGAAAAGGAAATATCAGGTTTCTTTACAGCGTCCAAAGAACCATGATAGAGAATCATATAGTTAATCCTTTTTCACTTAAAACATCTGCAATATCATTTACTATATATTCTTTTCCCTGCGTATGAAGAGCGTCGAAACAGGGAATTATATAATTGTCCAGTATATCGCTTTTTTCTGTAAGGAGTTTATAAGCTTCATCGCCTTTAATCCCCAGATGCTCCGCTGTATTTTCAATGCAAAATACAACGAACTCAAGCTCTTTATTGTTCATTTTTATATTATAATTGACACAATCACAGCTATCAAGGCGGAAATAATCCGCTGCTGCCTGTACTATTGGGAAGTCATAATGTTTTTTAGCTATGACAGTTATTAACATTTCTGTTATCATTAAAATATGAACAAACCGCACCTTGAATGGAAAGAAGAAAACCGGAAAAAAGTTTTTGAAGGAAAAATATTTTCTGTTTGGGAATCAAATTGCCGCTCGCCGGAAAAAAAGGACAAGCCGCCTGAAACCGGGAAGTCTCATTCACACGCGTTTTCATTAATTGACACAAAGGACTGGGCGATTGTAATTCCTGTGATCGAAAATGAAAAGGGAAAGCAATTTTTGATGGTATGGCAGTGGCGGCATGGATCAAAATGTTTAAGCCTTGAATTTCCGGGAGGCGTTTTTGAAGCGGGGGAAAATCCGCAGCAGGCAGCCGCAAGAGAGTTATATGAAGAAACAGGTTACAGGCCGGGAAAAATCAAAAAAATCGGGGAGTTCAGTCCCAACCCCGCGATTATGACAAACAAGGTTCACTTTTTTCTTGCAGAGGATCTTGTAAGCAGCGGAAAGCAAAAACTTGACGAAGATGAATTTGTCGAAGTTGTGTGTGTCAGCGCAGAAGAAGTAATTAAAGGAATGGGAAAAGAGCCGTATGTTCACGCGTTAATGGGAACTGCTCTGGCGCTTTATCTTGCGTAAAACACCAGAGCAATCCTGAAACAGAAAATTATTTTCCGAAATAGTAACCGTAGTTAATAGAAGAATCCCACACGCCTGAGCGGTTCGCACCGGGAATATCAAGAACAAAACCAATATGAATTAAATCGGGATTATCCGGCTGAGGCATGCGCGCCCTGTTTGCTTCATAAAGCTCAGGCCATCTGCTTGCGTCTCCGTAGATTCCCGGATCAGCGGCGATTTTCCAAAGGCAGTCGCCGTATATTGCCCATGATCTTACGACATACTGGCTTGGCAATGTAATGGTAACTCCCGGAGGGTTATTTCCCTGCTGTAATGCAGAAAGAATTTCTATCGTTTTGATTGCGCTGTCTCTTGAATCATCCCAGTCCCCGTCCCTGTAAGCTACAAGGCTAAGGTCATAGTAACTTCTGCTTACGCTGTAATAATAAGGCTGAGTCGCGGGAACATTACTGCTTACAGCCCACGCTAAAAGGCGGTCTGCTTCGGAGATTAATTGATTAGAAACAAACGCGTCAGAAAGCTGAGCCTCGCGGATTGCTTCCTCGGCAAAAGCGGCCGCCGCGTCATATTCGCCAAAATCAAATGTTTCTACAGCAAGCGCTGTTAACTGTATACTCCGCATGTAATGTTCATTGTTTACAATTCCGGTAGGAATAATATAACCATCTTCGCCCGGAACCGCCGCCGCGTAAAAAGAGACTGATTTAAACACAGGCACTTTAAAGTCTAGCTGGTTAAATTGCGCAAACGCGGCAACAGTCAAAAACAGAAAAACCGCCGCTACAGAGAATTTTCTAATCATCTTGAACCTCCTTCAATTATTCGTTCAGCCTCTAACGCTGATTCATTGCCTCTTTCTATCATTTGGTTGGCCTGCCTGATTAACTCATCGGCGCGCCTTCGTCTTTCCCATGTGTCTTCTATCGCTATAGCATACATGGCCTGCGCGTTTGTAAACGCTATCGCCGCCGATAAAGCGTCATCGGGGTCTCTGGAAGCGTATAACCTTTCAGCTTCCTCCATAAAGGCTTCGGCTTCGCGGAAATACTCGCGGGACGCGATATTCGCCCTTTCATTAATCGCATGCTGCCTTTCCGATACCGCGTCAGCCCTCTTGTCGGCTGAATAGAACACCCATCCGTCGGCAAGAATATTTCTGTACCGAAGCAGCGCTTCTTCCGCTTTGGTTTTTGCCGCGTCTTTGTTGCCGGCGGTATACTCGTCAATCGCGGCGAAATACAATTCATCCGCGCTGGTAAAACCATCGATGCCGTATTGGACAAAACCTAAATCGATTATATCCTGCCTTGCAAAATACACGTCAGTTCCAAACAGAAGAGTTTCATACTCTTCCTGCGCTTTAAGCGCGCTTTCTCTTGCTCCTTTTATATCGCCTGCCTGATACTGCTCAATCCCCTGATGACCCAGGGTTTCAGCGTTATCAAAATACTCCTGAAAATAAGGGGTTAAGCCTGTATTATACAAAGCCTCTCTTGTATGATATGTATCCGCGCCGATAAGCATTGTTTCGTATTCATCTAATGCCGCCGCCGCAGAATCCCTGGCTGAATAATAATCGCCAGATTCATATTGATCAAGCGCGCTTATCGATTTGTCATCAGCTGCCTTAAATTCATTGGGAGCATAGGGAACTAATCCTGTGGAAATCAACTCGTCTCTTACATATAAAATTTCGTCCTCTCTGGCTTTAGCGTAAAGAGGGTGCGTTTTATCAAAAATATCATCAAATGCTTTTGCTGCGGCATCGTATTCTGCGGCGGTTCTTGCCGAATTAAACTGAGTCTGCGCGGCGCTCCATTCGGACGGGAAATAAGAATCTCCTCCAAAATCCACAACTCTTGTTCTGGCTTGTTCCGCTTTGGATCTGGCTTGCGTAATTTCAGATGATTCAGCGGACGCGGGAGTTGTCGTAGAAGGCGCAGGCGTCGTTGTAGAGGGCGTCGTAGAAGCCGCAGGAGGCGTCTGGCTGGGAGCTTCCGGCTCTTGTCCGGCTTCCGGCGTTGAACCACATGACATACACAGCACTGCGGATATTACAAGAAACAAAATGAGAAATTTTTTCATTAATCCCTCCTTGCGGGAACGGTCTTTGCGCATTTTGAATAATTATATATCAGGTATTGTATTTCCACAAGGAATTTATTTATACTCAATGTTGATATCAGGAGACAGCATGGATAATTTTAGTTTTGAAATAATAAAGCATTTTGGCGTTATTTCCGCGGAAAAAAGCGGCTGGCAGAAAGAATTGAATCTGGTCTCGTGGGGCAGCAGACCTCCCAAGCTTGATGTCCGGGACTGGTCGCCGGGTCACGAAAAAATGGGCAAAGGCGTCACCCTGACAGAAGGCGAAGCTGCCGCCCTCGCGGAGCTGCTGATTCCGGCTCTGTCTCCCCCTATTGCGAATAAATAAAAAATTTGATAATTTTATAAACGGGTATGATTTTATGCCCGTAATCAATTAATTTATGCCGGTAAGCCGGTAATAACAAGAGAGGAGAAAGATTATGGCAAAACAGTTATTGTTCAACGAAGAAGCCCGGCGCAGACTGCTTTCAGGGGTTGAACAGATCTCAAAAGCTGTTAAGGTAACACTTGGGCCGAAAGGCCGAAATGTCCTTTTGGACAAGAAATTCGGCGCGCCTACGGTTACAAAAGACGGAGTATCAGTAGCAAAAGAAGTAGAACTTGCCGATCCTTACGAAAATATGGGCGCGCAACTGCTTAAGGAAGTAGCTACAAAGACAAATGACGTGGCCGGAGACGGAACCACAACAGCGACAGTACTGGCATATTCGCTTGTAAAAGAAGGCTTAAAATCCGTAGCTGCGGGAATGACGCCGCTTGAACTGAAACGGGGTATCGATAAAGCGGTAAATATCGCCGTTGATGAAATCAAGAAAAGTTCAAAAGATATCAAAGATAAGGAAGAAATTTCCCATGTCGCTTCAGTATCCGCGAACAATGATACTGAAATCGGAAACACAATCGCTGACGCGATGGAAAATGTCGGCAAGGACGGAGTCATCACTGTTGAAGAATCCAAGACAATGGATACCTCGATTGAATTTGTCGAAGGTATGCAGTTTGACCGCGGCTATATTTCGGCCTACTTTGTCACAGACCGCGACACAATGACAAGCGTTTACGAAGATGTTTTCATTTTGATACACGATAAAAAAGTTTCCAGCATGAAAGATCTTCTTCCGCTGCTTGAAAAAGTGCACCAGTCCAGCAAGCCACTGCTCATCATCGCGGAAGACTGCGACGGCGAAGCGCTTTCAACACTGGTTGTAAACTTTATCCGCGGAACTCTGCGCACATGCGCAGTAAAAGCGCCCGGTTTCGGCGACCGCAGAAAGGCAATGCTTGAAGATATCGCGATTCTTACAGGCGGCGAAGTGATTTCCGAAGAGCTTGGCTACAAACTGGAGAATACTACTATCGAAATGCTTGGAAAAGCGAAGACTGTAAAAGTTGATAAAGATAACACAACGATAATTAACGGCGCAGGCGATCAAAAGAAAATTAAAGACAGGATCGCACAGATTAAAGCGCAGATCGAAGAAACAACAAGTGATTACGATCGCGAGAAGTTGCAGGAAAGACTTGCCAAGCTCGCAGGTGGCGTAGCCGTTATCAATGTTGGCGCTGCTACCGAAGTCGAACTTAAAGAAAAGAAACACCGCGTAGAAGACGCGCTGTCCGCCACACGCGCGGCAATCGCAGAAGGCATCGTCCCCGGCGGCGCTGTATCGCTTATTCAGGCGGCAATCGCCCTTGATAAAGCCGACACATCCGGCCTTACCGATGACGAACTTGTCGGCTTTAAAATTGTAAAACGCGCTTTGGAAGAGCCAATCCGCCAGATCGCAGAGAACGCCGGTCTTGACGGCGCTGTTATCGCCGAACGCGCAAGAAACGAAAAGAAAGGCTTCGGCTTTGACGCCGCCAAAATGGAATGGGTTGACATGATGAAAGCCGGTATCATTGACCCGGCGAAAGTCACACGCTCCGCGCTGCAGAACGCGGCGTCTATCGCCAGTCTGCTCTTAACAACCGAATGCGCCATCACCGACATCCCTGAAAAGAAAGAAGCTCCGGCAATGCCAGGCGGCGGAATGGGTGGTATGGGAGGAATGGATTATTAATGAAAACTGCTTAGCAGTTTTCATTTTGAAGTTTACGCTGCGCGTAAACTCCATGATTAAATTGAAAGTAAATGTAAATGTAAAAAGGCGGAGCCGGAAGGTTCTGCCTTTTTTATTGAAATTTTATTTATTAAATATTATATTAAATGCTGAGAGGAAATTTAGTAAATGAACTTAAAATATACATACGAGATGGACGGCGATTATTATGTAGGATATCTTGATGATTATCCTGAATATCCGACTCAAGGCGAGAACCTGAAGGACTTTGAAGAAAATCTTCAGGATATATATAATATGGTACAAGACGGAACTCTCGAAATAAAAGAAAAACATGGTGTTCTGGAAATAGCTTAATGAAATTACTAAACAGAATGACCTTTAAAATAAAAATAATAAATCAATATATACATCCGCCGATATCTATATTAAAATAAATTATGAAGAAATCCGTACAGTGGCTTTTATTTGCTATATGCATGGTTTTATTTCTCGTTTTCGGGCTTTTGTTTTTCTTTAATTCGGATGTTTTAAACAGGAGCCTTTTTCAGCAGACAACATTTTTTGACGCGCCGGCTATGGCAAAATTTGAGAAAGACGGTAATCTTTATGTCATTGACAACGGGTCGTTCCGCCTTGTCTGTATGGAAGCTGACGGCAGCATACGTTATACCATCGAAATAGACAGGTTCGATGAATACATACGCATAATAGACGGCGCGATTGATGAAGCGGGAAACCTTTATATCTATGCGATAGAAGCGGAATACGACGCTCTTCTTACAAAACGCGAAATGATCAGGAAATATGACAACCGCGGACATTATGTAAAAGATATTTTAAATATCAGTTATGAAAATGTGCCGGATTACGATAACCCAAGGTTGTTTTATCAATTCGGATCGTTTCAGTGTGATAACGGCATTCTTACTTTTTCAAAAACAGAAAAAGATAAAGTCACATTACATATGTACGATACATTCCGCGATGTATTGCAATCAACAGAAATTTACGAATATTTACCGGAACGAAAAATTGAGAACTTCATGGTCGCGCAGCTTGTCTTAAAGGATATGCAAAACTACGCGTATGTGCTTCGCGACGGTGATATTTATGAAGTCATAAACGGCGGCGAACCTGTATTGCGCGCTTCGTTTGACTGGAGCATAAATAGGGGCGGAATAATTCCGTGGTTTGTTTTTTATGACGCAAACAGCACAGCAAACGCCTTGGTGTTTTTTGACATGGCTTCCAACGCGATATTCCGCGTTACAGATAATAATCTGCAGCATGTTGTTCCTCAAAGCCTTTTTCAGCCGCTCAAAGAGCAGGGAGAGACCGCAGCTCTTAAAGGTTTCGGGTTTTATAAAAATTCATTTGCCGGTATTTACGGAGACACTGTTTGGCATTATGACGGCTATAATTTTAAGATATACAATGAGGAACTGCTGCTTCCAGCCGGAGAAAGGGTACGCATAATAATTTCGCAAACAGCGGCGCTTCTTGCAATTGCCGCCTTCATCGCAGGTTTTTGTATTTTATTTATCGGAATACTAAAAGGGTATATATCAATATTTATAAAATTAACTGTTTTAATTATTCCTCTATTGATTGTCGCGTTTATCATCGTATTCACGATTACATTTAACATTATGACAGAACAATTAAATGAAGCGCTTTACAGCGAAATGATTTCAAAAACTGTTCTTTCATCAAAATTGGTTAACGGAGACGATCTAGATAGAATAAATTCCATTAAAGACGTCCACAGCGATGAATACAAAAGGTTGTCGACACTTGTCAAAGAGATCGTCGGATATAACGCCGATCCCTGGAACAGGGCTTACTACGCCGCTTTATATAAAGGAAATAATTTTGAATACGCTGTGGTAATTTCGGAAGAGGAATGGAATCTTTTCCGTACGGACGAGCCTCTTACAGGCGATGATTATTATAAACTTACAAGCGGTGAGCCTATTGTAATTACAACTGAATTGTTTAACGGCACATGGACATTCGCGAATGTGCCTGTTTATAACAGCAATGGACAAATTGCGGGTAAGCTGGAAATCGGTCTTGACATGACAAGCTATGAGATCAGCAGCACAAGGCTAAAAAGCTATGTTTCGCTCATCGTCGCTGCTGTATGCGTTTTAATTCTGGCTGTGCTTTGTATTTTAATTTCATTAATTGTAAGGCGGCTTTCTGCAGTCGGCAGAGTTTTGCATAACATTGAAAGCGGAGACCGCACAGCCCGCGTGCCGTTTTTAACGCGCGATGAACTTGGCAAGGTAAGCAAAGGCCTTAACAACATGGCGGAAGAGCTGCAGTTTCAATTCGACCGGATAACAAGGCTTAATGAATCAACTATCAGATTTGTTCCGATGCAGTTTATGGAACATCTTGGGGTTTCAGATATTACAAAAATGAAACTCGGCGATAATGTGCAGCGGGACATCAACGTATTATTTTTTGATATTAGATATTTTTCTGTCAGCTCAGAAATGATGACAGCGCGCGAGAATTTTATTTTTATTAATAAAATTCTTGGGATCGCAGGGCCTATAATCCGCAAATACAACGGCTTTGTTGACAAATATATCGGCGATGCCGCAATGGCGCTTTTTCCTAACGGAATGGAAGCTGTGCAGGCAGGCATTGAACTGTATCAGACGATTGTGATTGACAAAGAAACCCGCGTAAAAATAGGAGTGGACGGAATAAATATCGGGATTGGAATTCACTCCGGCTCTGTCATGATGGGAATCGTCGGCGAAAACGAACGGCTTTCCAGCACTGTAATTTCACCTAACGTCAATCTCGCCTCCCGCGTAGAAAGTCTTACAAAGCAGACAGCGTCAGGTATGCTTATCACCCGCGATACTTTGAATCAGCTTGCAGGCCATGAGGAAGAATTTTCCTACCGTTTTATCGGAATGGTTCAGGCGGCGGGCGTTAACGAAGTTGCCGGTTTATTTGATATGCTGGACGCGCTTCCTGAAAGAGAAAAAAAATGCCGCCTTGCCACAAAAGAAGTTTTTGAATCCGGGGTGCGTAAGTACCACATGAAAGATTACGCCGCCGCGGTTCAGCGCTTTGAAAAAGTTATCGCAGCTGATCCTCAGGATAAATGCGCTTCGCTTCATTTGGAAGAAGCTCATAAACATCTGCAGAATCCCAATCTTCCAAGCGTTTTTATTTTTGATAAAAAATAACGCGTGAACAAGCGCCGGTCGGGATTTTCTTATATACATCAATAAAAAAATATATTAAAATTATAATGTATGAAAAAATCCGCACAGTGGCTGTTATTTGCAATATGCATGATTTTATTTCTCATTTGCGGGCTTTTAGTTTTTTTTAACTCAGACATTCTAAGTAAAAGCCCTTTTCAGCAGACAACGTCCTTTTCCGCTCCTGCAATCGCGAAGTACGAAAAAGACGGCAATCTTTATGTTATCGACAGCGGATCGTTCCGCCTTGTCTGCATGGAGACTGACGGCAGCATACGCTATACCATCGAGATAGACAGGTTCGATGAATACATACGCATCATAGACGGCGCTGTTGATAACGCGGGAAATCTTTATATTTATGTGATAGAAGCAGAATATGACGCGCTTCTTACAAAACGTGAGATTATAAAAAAATATGATAACAGCGGCCGTTTTGTAAAAGACATCCTGAGCGTAACTTACGATGATGTCCGCTCTAACCCGCGGCTTTTTTATCAATTTGGATCTTTTCAGTGCGACAACGGAATTCTTACCTTTTCAAAAACAGAAAAAGAAACTGTCACTTTGTATCAGTACGACACTTACCGCGATGAACTTCGCACATCAACACTGACGGGGAAAATGCCGGACGGCAGCGTAATAGAAAATTTTATAGTAGCCAAGCTTGTGCAAAAAGATTTTAACAACTACGCCTATGTATTAAGGGACGGTGATATTTACGAAGTAAAAAACGGACAGGCTCAGCTTCGCGCTTCCTATGACCGGAGCATAATCTATGAAGGCGGAATTCATCCCTGGCATATTTACTATGATTCCGGTGATAATCTAGTTTTCTTTGATATGGCGTCTAACGCTGTACTAAGATTAATGTCTAACGGCAGTTTGCAGCGCGTTGTCCCTGACGAATATTTCAGGCCGCTGAGAGCCGAAGGCGAGAGACCGGCATTAAAAGGATTTGGTTTTCATGAAAATACTTTCGCAGGCGTCTTTGGGGAGACTGTCTGGCTTTATGACGAATATAATTTTACAGTTTACGATGATGAACTTACGCTTCCGTTAGGTGAAAGGCTGCGCATAATAGCAGTACAGGTATCGCTTGTATTGGGTATTATTTCTTTGATCGCCGGGCTTTGCGTTCTTTTTATCGGAATATTGAATTTTTATGTGTCGCTCTTTGTAAAGCAGACTGTTGTAATCATTCCACTGTTAATAATCGCGTTTATTATTGTGTTTACTGTTACATATAACATCATGACAGAAAGAATAAACGAAGCTCTGTTTAATGAAATGACAGGGCTTGCGGTGTTATCTGCAAAAATGATTAACGGCGATGATATTGACAGAATTAAATCGATAAAAGATTTTCACAGCGATGAATATAAAAATTTTTTAACTTTTATTAAAGAAGTTATAGGATATAACACTGATGACTGGAACAGAAGTTTTTACGCGGCTATTTACGCCGGAAATAACTTTGAATATGTTATCGTGATTTCCTGCGAAGAGCTGACGTTATTCCACCCTGTGGAACTTCTTGAAGGCGAAGATTACGAAGCGTTCATGAGAGGCGAGTCTTTAACATTTATCTTTGAAGAACATAACGGCGACTGGGCTGCCGCGGAAGTTCCGATATATAACAGCGCGGGAGAAATTTCAGGAATGTTTGAAATCGGTCTTGATATGACAGGTTATGAAATTGGAAATATTAATTTAAAAAGGGATGTCGCCCTAATTGTGGCTGTAGTGTGCGTTATCATTCTTCTTGTGCTTTGTATTTTAATTTCTACAATTATAAAACAGCTTTCTGCGGTAGGAAAAGTTCTGCATACAATCGCAAGCGGCGACAGAACCGCCCGCGTTTCGTACGTCGCGCGCGACGAACTTGGAAGGGTGAGCCTTGGCCTTAACAGTATGGCCGAAGAGCTTCACGTTCAGTTTGATCGCATAACGCGCTTGAATGAATCTACCATCAGATTTGTACCGGTTCAGTTTATGGAACATCTTGGCGTTTCGGATATCACAAAAATGAAACTTGGTGATAATGTTCAGCGGGATATCAGCGTGTTGTTTTTTGATATCCGCTTTTTTTCGGTAAATTCAGAAATGATGACCGCCAGTGAAAATTTTATTTTCATTAATGAAGTGCTTGGAATAGCGGGGCCGATTATCCGCAAACACAACGGCTTTGTCGATAAATACATCGGAGACGCGGCGATGGCGCTTTTTACAAGCGGAATGGACGCTGTCCGCGCCGGCATAGAATTGTACCAAAAACTGGTTCTTGATAAAAGCACGCGCGTAAAAATCGGCGTTGACGGAATTACTATAGGAGTTGGAATTCACTCAGGGTCTGTGATGATGGGCATCGTCGGTGAAAACGAAAGGCTTTCCAGCACTGTTATTTCAGCTAACGTAAACCTCGCCTCGCGCCTTGAAAGCCTTACCAAACAGACAGCATCAGGTTTATTAATTACGCGCAGTACGTTAAATCAGCTGGCAGGCCATGAAGCTGAATTTTCTTACAGGTTTATCGGCATGGTGCAGGCGGCTGGCGTTAACGAGGTTGCCGGTTTATTTGATATGCTGGACGCGCTGCCGGAAAAAGATAAAAAATGCCGCCTTGCTACAAAATCAGTTTTTGAATCCGGGGTAAGAAAATATCACATGAAAGATTACGCCGCCGCTGTTCTGCGTTTTGAAAAAGTTATCGCCGCCGATCCTCAGGATGTATGCGCCTCTCATCATCTTGAAGAAGCGCATAAACACCTGCAGAATCCGTCGCTGCCAAGCGTATTTATATTTGATAAAAAGTAATTAGATAAAATATTATGGAAGAAAAAAACAATACAGCCGAAACGTCTCAGGCTGAAAATGCACCTAACGCAGCTTTAACGGCGCAGTCAGCCTCCTCGCTTATTCGTCACGGATCAGCGTTATCGCTTCTTACGTTAGTGTCAAGAGTTTTAGGACTTGTCAGGGAAATGGTAAAGGCAAGATTTCTTGGCACTACTGCCCTTTCGGACGCTTTCTCTGTCGCGTTTTTGCTGCCGAATTTATTCCGCCGTCTTTTTGCCGAAGGCTCTATATCAGTCGCGTTTATTCCCACATTTAAAGAGTACCTGCTCGCTGGCGATCGTGATAAAGCGCAGCAGGCGGCGACCCGCGAATTTTTATCCTGTATGTTCACATTCCTCACTTTCATTGTAACACTAATGGTCATGGCCGGCATTCTTCTTGCTCCGCTGCTTGTTCGTATTTTCGGCATTGAAGAATTTGACGAGACAGTTTTATTAACAAGGATCATGTTTCCATTCCTTGGTTTTATTTCGCTAGCCGCGCTTTTTCAGGGAGTGTTAAACAGCCTTCACATTTTTACTCCGTCCGGGCTTGCGCCGATTCTTTTAAATATAGTAACGATATTATTCGCTTATGTTTTAAGTCCCTTTACTCAGAATCCCGCCCGGGCAATGGCAATTGGAATACTTACAGGCGGATTTCTGGAAGCGGCAATTCAGCTTCCGTTTGTTTTAAAAAAGGGGCAGACATTTTTTATAACAGGATTAAAAAGAGCGTTTAACAACCCAGGTACGCGTAAAGTTTTGCGCCTTATAAGCCCGACAATTATCGGAATGGCGGCATATCAGATAAATGACCTTGTATCCACCGCGCTTGCAGGAAGATCCGGAGAAGGAATTGTTTCCAGCCTTCAATATTCGCTGCGGCTTCAGGAACTTTTTCTTGGAGTATTCGCAGTTTCTGTCGGGACTGTGCTTCTTCCAAATCTGACTGAATACGCTAAAACATTACAATGGGAGATTTTTAACAAGCGCCTGGTTTCGTCAATTAAAATAATAGCGCTAATAACAATTCCTGTTACTTTTTTTTCTCTTTTGGAAGGAAAGAATTTGATCAGTCTTTTATTTCAAAGCCATAGTTTTGACGATTATTCCGCAGCTCTTACTCTTGCCGCTTTTACTTTTCATATGCCGGGGCTTTTGTTTATAGCGCTTAACAGAATTATCGCGCCGGCTTTTTACGCGCAGAGCAATACAAAATCTCCTACCATCGCGGGAATTATATCATTTGCTGTTAATATTGCGCTTGCCGCTTTACTTGTAGGACCGTTTAAGGGAGCAGGCATTGCTTTCGCGCTTTCATTCGCGAGCGCTGTTAACACAATTCTTCTTATAATATTTCTTGGAAAAAATCCTGACATCATCATGAGGAATGTGACAAAAAGTGCGCTTTTCTACATTTTAAAAATGATTATTTTATCTGCGATCGCGGCGGCTCCTGTTTACTTTCTTTCCGGTTTGTTAAACGATACATTTTCAGGATATACCCGTTTAATCGCAAACGGCGCACCGCTTGTAATCGGCGCATTTATTTATATTTTACTCGGGCTTGGACTGTTAGCGCTTGTAAAGGATGAAAATTTTTACGGAATTATCAATATGATAAAAAAGAGAGCAAAATAATCAATGCATAAAAATCTTCCAACGGTTGTTATAGCGGGCCGCCCGAATACGGGAAAATCAACGCTTTTTAACAGGCTTCTTCATAAACGCAGAGCAATCACAGACCCTACGCCGGGCGTTACGCGCGATCCAATCGAGGCTGACTGCACAATCGAAGGAAAGACCTTCCGCCTTATCGACACAGGCGGCTTTAAGTTAGCTGAAATTGAAATCATAGATAAACTGGTAGTTGAAAAAACAAAGATCACAATAAAGAAAGCGGATTTAATTATTCTCTTGCTTGAAGCGGGCGATATAACAAGCGAGGATGAAGAATTAATCGATCTGCTTCGTCCTCATAAGAAAAAATTGATTACCGCAGTAAATAAAACAGAAGGCGGCAGAATGTTCGCCGACGCGTGGAATATTCTCTCTTATGGATTTGAAAAAGTTTTAATGATTTCAGCTGAACACGGCGACAATATCGGCGAACTGGAACAGGAAATAATTAAGCGACTTGATTTTTCTAAGGCGATAGAAATTTTTAGCGAAGGCAAAGAAAAAATAATACGAATCGCGCTTTTAGGAAAACCAAACACCGGAAAATCAACATTATCAAACCGGTTGATTGGAGCAAACGCGTCTATCGTGAGTGACATTCCAGGAACAACAAGAGATACTGTGGAAGGCAGTTTCCGCTGGAAATCGCGCGATTTTATTATTCTAGATACCGCCGGTATTCGCAGAAAAACAAAGGTAACAGAAAATATTGAATACTATTCTGTTAACCGCGCGATTAAAACAATAAATGACGCGGACATTGTCGTTTTAATGATCGACGCGGAAAAAGGCCTTTCCGATCAGGACAAGAAAATCGCGGCGCTGGCGCATGATAAAGGAAGAGGCATTATTATGGCGCTTAACAAATGGGATTTAATAACGGATACTTCACAGCGCGATACTCAGCAGAAAAATATTTTTAAAAAAGCGGAAGAAAAAATACATTTCCAGTTCGGACAGATGGAATATGCGCCAGTTATTCCTGTCAGCGCTAAAGACGGAACAGGCGTTGACAAAATCCTGAGCACAGCTGTAAAAATGTATGGCCAGCTTAACACGCAAATAACTACATCACAGCTGAACCAATCGCTGGAAAAATGGCTGCAGGAAAGTCCTCCTCCTTCAGGGCCGCGTACCCGCTTTAAAGTAAAATACGCTGTGCAAAAATCAGCAAACCCCGTGCATTTTTTAATTTTCACATCACGAACACAGGCTGTAAGCGATTCTTATGTTGCGTATTTAAGAAACAGAATCAGAAAAGACCTGGGTTTCTCCATGATTCCGGTAATGGTTGAAGTAAAAAGCTCATCTAAAAAGTAGAATAAATTTTTATAGATTGATTATTAATAAACTGCAACTTTTTCAAAAAAAAAAAATCTAAAATATAAATATAAAAAACTGAGGATTTATGGATAATTATTTAGATAAATATTTTGAACTTAGATATTTTGAAATGAACAAATACGGAGAAGCTTCTCCAACAGCAATTTTAACAATGCTGGAAGAAACAGCGGCGGAACATTGCTATCATATCGGTCATTGTTTATACAGCCTTGAAAGGCAGAATATAGGCTGGGTATTATTAGCCGGTGTAATAGACATGATTAGATATCCAAAATATAAAGAGCGCATTACAATAAGAACATGGGTTTCAAAATATACATTATTTAAAGGATACAGAGAAAATATTATTTTAGACGGCTCCGGTAATATTATCGGAAAAGCAAAAGGCGTATGGGCGTTTTATGATATAGAAAAAAGAAAACCATCTCCGGTTTTTGAAGAAATTAAACAAAAATGGGGTATTAACCCGGAAATAACAAAAGAATTAAATCTTGATATAATTAAAATTGTGGAAGCCGGCGAGCCAAAACAGGAATTTAATATTTATAAAGCAGATATAGACAGCAACAAACATGTAAATAATATAAAATATTTTCATTGGCTGCTGGAGTCATTGCCGGAAGAAGTATTGGATAATTATTATTTAAAAACAATAAACGCCAAATTTTTTCATGAAGCGAATATCAGCGAAAAAATACATGTCTATTCGGAAAATGATTCAGGAGAAAATGAATACTTAATTACAATGAAAAGCAATTTAAATAATAAGCTGTTAGCCGCAGCTCACACAGTATGGACAGATAAACTTAAAAAAGGTATATTGCAAGATTGACACATCTTTTTTTTTAGTTCATCATTATGTATGAATTTAGCAAACAAGCTGACTTTATCCAGAATAATTCTTGCGCCCGCGTTTTTTGTTTTTTATCTTTTACCGGAATTTTTCCCTGATCTTTTTATTAACGGGCAGGACTGGACAATACTTGTTCTTTGGATAATATTTATTATTTCTGAAATAACAGATTATTTTGACGGTCTTGCAGCGCGCAAACTTAAGCTGACCAGCGATTTTGGAAAATTATTTGATCCTTTCGCCGATACCCTTGTTCAGCTTACTTGTTTTCTGTGTTTTCTAATTGACGGCATTTGGGACGGCGGTATTTTACCAGCTATCCTTTTTTTGATTGTTATCTACCGCGAATTTGGCATTTTATTTATACGAAACCTGATGCTGAAAAACGGAATTACTCTCGGCGCAAGAATGGCGGGGAAAATAAAAACCGTTTTATATATTTTCGCGGCAGGAACTACCCTGCTTGCCGCCAGTTTTGAAAGGCTGAATATAAACCAAAATCTTTTACCGTATATAAAATTTGGCGCTCTATTAATTTTTGCATTTTCTGTTTTAATGGCAGTTATATCATTTATCGATTACTTAATATTATATAAAAAAACAATAAAATCCGGAAAAGAAAAAAATGACTGAAAATACCGCATTAGAAAAGATTAATTCAGAGCGCGCATCGGTTATTTTTACTGAGCTTTACGGCAAAGACCAAACAGACGCGGCGCGCAGACGTTACTCGTCATTAATAACAGAAATGAATAAACTGCCTGAGGCTGAACTTTGCAATACAGACGGAAACCTGCGGATATTCACTTCTCCCGGGAGAACAGAACTTGGGGGTAACCATACCGATCATAACCGGGGAAAAGTGCTCGCTGCTTCTATTCAGCTTGACAACGCCGCTGTTACGCAAAAACGCAGCGATAATGTTGTTTTCTTCCGTTCCTCAGGATTTCCTGACGTAAAAGTCTTGCTTACAGATAAAAACGGAAATCCCGATTTAGAGCCAAAACAGAAAGAAAGAGGAACTACAGAAGCGCTTATAAGGGGAATAGCCGCGGAGTTTTATAAACGCGGATGTCCTGCCGGCGGATTTTCAGCTAACGCGGAGTCAACGGTGCTTCCGGGCTCCGGATTATCATCATCCGCAGCGCTGGAAGTTTTAATTGGAAAAATCTTTGATTCATTATATGGTGAAGGAAAAATCACAGCTAAAACGGCGGGCGCTTTGGAAATCGCGCAAATAGGACAATTCGCAGAAAACCAGTATTTTGGGAAACCATGCGGATTGATGGATCAAACAGCCTGCGCCGCGGGAGGCGCGGTTTCTATAGATTTCGCTGATGCGGCAAATCCGGCGGTTAAAAGAATAAATTTTAATCTTGACAGCGCTGGATATGTTTTATGCGTGATAAACACAGGCGGCAGCCATGCGGATTTAACCGCTGATTACGCGTCAATTCCAGCGGAAATGAAAGCGGTTGCGTCTTTTTTTGGAAAATCAGCGCTAAGAGAAATTGATAAAGAAAATGTTTTAGGCTCAGCCCGCGATATACGCAAAGCGTTAGGTGACAGGGCATTACTGAGGGCGATTCACTTCTTTGATGAAAACGCAAGGGTAGATGCGATGGCAGCTTCATTACAAGAAATGGATACAGCTTCATCTTCGGTTTTGAAAAAAAAGACTCTGCTGCAATACCTGAATAATGTTAACGAGTCCGGAGATTCGTCATGGGAACTTTTACAGAATGTATTTTCACCTAACTTCCCGGAAAATCAGAGAATCTCCGCCGCGCTTGCGCTGACAAAGGATTTTTTCCGCAGCCATAAGCTGCACGGCGCATGCAGGGTTCACGGCGGCGGTTTCGCCGGAACTATTCAGGTATATCTTCCAAAAGACGCGTTAAACGCCTATCGTAAGTATATTGAATCAATTTTCGGCGGAGGCGCATTAACGCCTCTAAGGATAAGACCGGTTGGCGCTGTTGAACTTTTTAATTAACAATCATCAGGTTATTGAAAGTAATAGACTTTCACTGATATAATGATGACACACCGCTTTGCGGTGCTATAGATTAGCCAAGATGGCTCAGTTGGCAGCGCGGCACACTCGTAATGTGCAGGTCCGGGGTTCGATTCCCCGTCTTGGCTTAATGTAAAAAAAGGCGAAGTTGAAATCCCAATATCAGTACCATTTTACAAGTAGTGTTAAACGCCATATTCCAATCAGGTAAATCATTAAAAATTTAACATATCATCTTTATACTTTTTTATTTTAATCGCAAAATACCCCCCCAATTTAGTATAAAATATTATAATTTTCCGGCTGTCCATTATGATTGTAGATTATTACAAAAAGTGTTAAAATGTTATCGTGATTAAATATAATTATGTTAACAATGAAATAAATGACAATAAACATAGTGAGGCGCTTTTTGAACGTCCGCGCCTGTGTAAGTTATTTACCGAAGCAATTAATTACCCTCTGATAATCGTATGCGCCGGTTCAGGATACGGTAAAACTTACGCGGTTCACTCATTTTTAAAAAAAAATGATATAAAAACCGCTCAAGAACAGCAAACAGAGGAAAAAAAAATTCATACTTACGCAAGCTGGGTGCAGATTTCAGAGCGGGATAACATACCGGCGCGCTTTTGGGAAAGTTATACAAATCAAGTGTCGCTTCTTTGGCCGGATTTCGGAGCCCGTTTTAAGGAAATCGGGTTTCCGAACACAGATGAAGCGTTTTCAAAATATAAGGCGATCAAGCTGGAAATTGCATCGCTGCCGGGAATGCGCATCAGGGTATTTGACGATTTCCATTTGCTCCGCAATAAAGACATACTGCGTTTCTTTGAACGAAGCGTTAATATCACTGTGCCGAATTTTAAATTATTACTAATCTCACGCACTATGCCGGAAATAAATTTTATCGGCGTAATGAAGAGCCAGAATGTATTTACAATACAGGAAGACGAGCTTTGTTTTACCGAAGAAGAAATAATTAAATATTTTAATCACATAAATCTTTCAGTCTCCGGCGCTGATATAAAAAATATTTTTAATGACACTCTGGGCTGGGCGTTTGCGTTAAACCTTATCGCAAATTCATTTAAAAAAAATCAGAAATATGAACGTTATGCGCTTGACGCGATGAAGAAAAATATTTTCCGCTTTATCGAAAAAGAAATTCCAAAAACAATTTCAGAGCAGCTGTGGCGTTTCCTGCTGCGTATATCGCTGATCGATCATCTTGCCGCAGGTCTTATCAAATTACTAGCCAGGGAAAACTGCGGCCTTGCCGCCTGCAGCGCCGATGTCTGCCAATCCATTGACAGGCTTATCGGTGAAATGGAACTGTTAAACGCATATATACGCTATGATTTTTTTATGGATTCATACGTAATCCACCACTTGTTTCTTGATTATCTCAGGCAAAAACAGGATCAATTTCTGACAGATGACGAAAGAAGCAGAACATACCAGACAGCGGGTTTATGGTGCGAAGCGAATGATTACCACATGGACGCGCTTTCATATTATGAAAAATCCGCTGATTATGACGCGATTATACGCAAAGTCACTTCGCTGAGTATACAGATGCCTCAGGATATGGCCGGCTATGCTTTGGAAATTTTTAACCGCATTCCTGATACTGTTAAAGCAAGCAACCCACTTTTTCCGTCAATGTTATTAAAACTAAAAATTATACTTGGGCAATTTGATGAAGCGCAGACTATCGCGGAACATTATGCCGCTGATTACCAGGCGCGCGTTGAAACGCCGGAGAGAAACCGCGCTCTTACAGGAATTTATACATTCTGGGGATTATTGCGGATGAAAATGAGCACATATACGGACATATATGATTTTGATATTTATTATAAAAAGTTATGCGATTATTATGATAATAATCCATTTAAACTTATCGGCTCATACAGAGCGTTAACCGCAAGCGCCTGGGCTTCAAATGTAGGCACTAACAGAACCGGAGCGATGGAAGAATATATAGCCGCTGTTTCCCGCATGGTCTCTTTCTTTTCACCGATTCTGATAAAATATTTTGACGGCCTGGAAGATTTGCTGCGCGGTGAATTGTGTTTTTACAAAAGACAATTCAATGACGCTGAGCAATTTTTAAAACAATCAATAAACAGGACGCAAAAGCACGATCAATATGTTACGCAAAATAAAGCGTTGGTGTATCTGATGCATATTTATTTTTCAAACGGAGATTTGGAAGGCGCGCAAAAATCTTTAAAAGAAATGGAAACCGCATCTGTAAGACATATTGAATCAATTTCTTTATATGATATTGCCTGCGGATTTTTTTATCTTGCTCTTGATCTGCCCGAAGAAATTCCTGAATGGCTTAAAGGAGATTTTTCTCCATTTACCCATTCGTCATTTCTTGAAAATTACGCAAACAGAATAAGGGCGCGTTATCATTTTCAAACGCGAAAATACAGCGCGCTGCTGATGTTTATTGATAACACAGCTGAACCTTCCGGGATTCTGTTTGGGAAAATAGAATTAAAAGTATTAAAGGCAATGTCCTTGTATCAGTTAAAGAAACGAAGCGAAGCAATCGCTGTGTTTACAGAGGCGTATAATCTTTCAGAATCAAATAAGCTTATCACAACATTTACTGAGCACGCAAAAGATATGCGCACCCTTTCTCTTGCGGCGCATAGAGACAAAAACTGCGCAATACCAAAGAAATGGCTGGAAGAAATCAACCGCATTTCATCAATATACGCAAAGCGCAAGATCAAGATGATTTCTGAATATCTTCAAACTGAGGCAAATCGTGTCTCTGTATCTTGAACGCCCGCGCCTTCACGCTCTGCTTAAACAGGCAATGGAGTATCCGCTTGTAATTGTCTGCGCAGGAGCGGGTTACGGCAAAACACAGGCAGTGTTTTCCTTTTTAAGTAAATATGACGCGATCGCGCCGTGGATGCAGATTTCAGAAAGAGATAATATATCACTGCGCATTTGGGATAGTATCTGCAGAATGTCGCTCATGGTGTCCGAGGAATACAGCTTCCGCCTCAGAGAAATCGGATTTCCAAAAACCGACGAAGCGTTTTTAAAATTCCACGACATTATGAAACAGCATGTCGCATCACGTCCGGAAAAAATAATCGGAATATTCGATGACTTTCATTTGATTAATAATCCTGAAATTTTTAATTTCTTTGAAAAGATGGTCGTTTCATCTCCGTCTAACATGCCGATAATTTTAATCACGCGCAGTATGCCGGATATTAATCACGCCGGCATGAATAACCGCGGAAAATTTTTTATAATTCAGGAAGACATGCTCCGCTTCACCGAAGATGAAATAGCAAAATATTTCGCTCAGCTTAATCTGCCGGTGACTAATATGGACATTAGAAATATTTATGATGACACGCAGGGCTGGGCGTTTGCTTTAAATTTAATCGCACGCTCGCTTGCGAAAAAACGCAAATACGAAAGATACGCTTTAGAAGCTATGAAAAAAAATATTTTCCGGCTTATCGAAGCGGAAATTATACAGATGATTTCACAACCGCTTCTTCGTTTCCTTCTGCGCATTTCATTGATCGATCACTATTCCGCCGGTCTTATAAAAACGCTGACCAATGACAGTGATAAACCGGCCGGCTCCCTTTTTAAAGAAATGGAAATGATAAATTCATGTATACGTTATGATTATAATCAGGATACATATATGATCCATCATTTTTTAAGGGATTATCTGCGGAAAAAACAGGAACAAATATTAACAGACGATGAAAGACGGGAAACATACGAAGCCGCAGCTGAATGGTGTAATGCAAACGATTATCACACAGACACGCTTTCCTATTATGAGAAATCAGGAAATTACAACGCCGTTATACGAAAGGTCGCTTCGCTTAATCTGCAAATTCCTTATGATATGGCTCTTTACGCGCTGGAAATTTTTGACCGCATGCCGGAAAAAGAAAAATCACATAACGAACTTTTTCCTTCAATCTATATTAAGATAAAGCAAAGCCTTGGTCAGTTTGAAGAAACTCAGATTATCGCGGAAAAATACGCGGTGGATTATGAAGCGCGCCCGGAAACGCCGGAGCGTAACCGCGCTCTTGCTTCAATTTACGGCTTCTGGGGACTGCTTCGGATGAATATGTGCACTTTCGCCGATGTATATGATTTTGATTTTTACAGCAGGAAAATGGCTGAGTATTTTGACCGTAATCCTTTTAAAATAATCGGCACTTATAAATTAACTTCGATGACTTCACGCGCTTGTCTTGTCGGAACAAACCGTCCGGGAGCGATGGATGAATATATAGGAGCAGTCACCCGCGCGGCTCCGTATTATTCTCATGTACTCGGCGGATTTCATGACGGTTTTGCGGAACTTGTAAAGGGCGAACTGTGCTTTAACCGGATGGAATTCAATGAATCAATTTTGTTTTTTAATCAATCAATTGAAAAAGCGCGAAAAAGCGATCAGTACGTTACGCAAAACCGCGCGTTAGTGTATTTGATGAATATTGATATAGCTTACGGAGACATTTCCTCGGCAGCCGGAAAACTGAAGGAAATGGAAGCTCTGTTAAGTGAAAAAGATTATGGGGTGCGTTATACGATGTATGATATCGCGTACAGCTTTTATCATTTGGCGCTTGGACAGCCTGAAAATATACCGGAATGGCTCAGAGGCGATTTTATTCCGTACACGCATCCATCATTTTTAGAAAATTACGCCAACCGCGTGAGGATACGTTATCATTATCAGACGCGTCATTACAATACGCTCCTTGCGTTCATAAAAAGCGCGATGGAACATCCCGCGATTCTATATGATAAAATCGAATTAAAAATTTTTCAGGCTTTGTCATTATATCATTTTAAACGCTATAACGAAGCGATCTCCGCGTTTACAGAGGCGTATTATCTTGCGGAATCAAACAAACTTATCGCATTGTTTGTCCGCTTCGCGAAAGATATGCGTACGTTAAGCGCAGCGGCGTTAAAAAGCGAAAGCTGTCCGATTCCAAAGACATGGCTGGAAGATATCAATCATAAATCATCTACCCTGGCAAAACGAAAAGCAAAAATGATATCAGGATATATGCAGATTAATAATATTGAAAAGGGAATCAAATTAACAGAACGTGAAATAGACATTTTAAAAGATCTTTCCGACGGCCTTTCGCGCACCGAAATAGCTTCCGGCAGAAATCTTTCAGTTAATACAATTAAAATGACAATTAGTATAATTTATGATAAGCTGCATGTGCTCAGTCTTTCTGAAGCTATCAGCGCGGCGAAGGAACTAAAAATTATTTAAAGCTCCATTTGCCGTCGGCAAAAGTGTAAGTGCCCGCTTTTTTACCGTTACTGATATAAAAAGCCTCAAAAGCATTATCAAATGAATCAACTACCATAGACACATTCTGCCCAATGCTTATACTGGTTAAAGGATTCCCCGCGAACGCTTCTGTGCCGATTGTTGTTACGCTGCCAGGGATAATAATGCTTGTCAGTCTGGCGTTCATAAACACCCTGTACCCAATCCAGTTAATACTGTCCGGGATTGTAACGCTTGTCAGATGGCTGTTCATAAACGCAAGAGCGCCGATGCCTCTTACGCTTCTTGGAATTACAATGTTTGTCAGCTGACTTCCCATAAACGCCATTTGCCTTATTTGCGTAACAGAAATATTTCCTATACTGGACGGAATCTGAACTTCCGAATTTGATCCGTTATATCCCCATATCTCAATATTCCCCGATCCGTCTTCTATGTAACCAAATGAAAATCCGCTTGCAGAATCTAATTGCTGAGAAAACACAGAAAAAGCGGCTAATAATAAAAAAGGAATTATAAAAATAACAGTTTTCATGTTTTTCATAGGCAACCTCTTTAAAAATTAATATATCACAATTTTCACGGAGTGTGTCAACACTTTCTGTTGTAAAAATTTATCTCATAACTTTTACAACAACGCCGCCAATCATTGAGCGTTCCGCTGTTGAATCGCCGGTGTATTGAACGCTCACATGCGGAGTTGAAGCGCTTTGACCGGAGGTCAACTGTCCCAGACTGAACGGCGCGCGGTAAAGAACTTGATTTTCCCAGCGGAGTGTTCCTTCAAGAACGAGAACGTAGCTGCCGTTAGCTGCAAGTACGCCGCGGGCATCAGTTCCGTCCCATGTGTACGTAACAGTTCCTGTACGCGGCGTCGGGCTGCTTACAGCGTCAATTTGATCGCGGCTTGCGTTAATAAGGTTAAATATTTTTACCCATATTGGAATTGATGAAGGCCGCGATCGAAAGCCGCCTGCTGCAGTCCATCGCGTCGCATAAAGCGTTTTAACATGCTGCCCCTGAGCGTTCTCGATCCAAACAGCGTATTGATTGCTTGCAGACCTGGTCTGCCGCGTAAAAGTAAATGTTATCTCCGCCGCCGCAGGATACTGCGAGACTTGCTGCTGCTGCGCCGATGTGCAGGATAAAGTAAAAACTGATAATATAAATATTAAAAGAAATTTTTTCATAATGCCTCCGTATCAAATGATATTAACATGATTTAGAATAAAAATCTAACATAAAGGCAGTTTGAGAAAATTGAGCGATCTACATTATTAGCTTCATTATAAAAACCCAGCATCTTCCAATAAGTGGATTTTAAACCGATGCCAATAGTTTTTCCCAGCGGAAAGCTGTAATCCAGAGCGCCGTAAATAAATAATAAATTTCCAAATGAATGTTTTTCGTTTACAGGTATAGCAATTAAATGGTAAGCGTTCGCGTTAAGATCAAGCCTTCCGGCTTTGTCGTTGGAAAACGCAAAACCCAATTTAACTGCTTCTCCTGCTCCGTATGCGCCGCGGAGATCTTCCATTGAAAAATTTCCCCAGGGAGACTTTGTTGGATTACCGGAGTTATACAAAGAATTTCCCCAAACTATAACAGCGGCATGAGCTTGAAATTCCAGATGTGATTTTTCGGAAAGAAGGCGTTTGTTTTTCAATGTCCAGCCGATAGCGTTACTGCCAAGCATGACATTACCATGACCGTGATTGTCCAGAATATCTTCCGCCGTATAATATATATCGCAATGCATGCTTAAACCGGTGCTAAGAATAGATCTTTCTGTATATATTGGGTTATAAGAAAACAGATAGCCGTCAGAAACAAAAGTGATTTGAATTGTTTTAATATTATAAGCGACATCTAACGAAAACTCAAAATGATCATAAGGAGTACTGCTCTGCTGTGTAAACGGATCTCCGTACACAACGCTTAAGCCTAAATATCCGCCGGGATAATCCCACGAAGCCTCATAATACTCATACCCCGGTAAAAATGCGAATGTTTTATTTACGCCTGTTCTGAGCACTGTGCGATAAATATTTCCGCCGCCGGTTTCACGGCTAGGGCGGTTATATAAAGTAGCAAGGCCGCTCATGGGACTAATCAAAGCGCCGGCGGCTCTTTTTGCGACAGACTTTGAAAAGAGGGCTTCCAGATAAAGCCTGTGCAGCATTTCACCTACAGAAATACCGCCTAATGATGTAGTGATCACATCGTTAATGGAAGCCGGGCCCGGCTCCATTGCAATTTCCCACATAACAGCGCCCAATGGGGCGAAAATCAGCGATTCATAGAAATTAAATCCGCTGACGCGGGCAGCGGCAAAGTACATCGATCCATGATATGGATGCATATAATTATTTACAAAAAATCTGTCGCCTTCTTCCCACATCCATCCTGGATTGCGGATATCTCTCCAGATTGTCATAAACGTTGTATGCCCGTAAGGCTCATCCGCAAGCCTGTTTAAATAATTAATAAAAACATTGCCAAGAGTAACTCCGAAAACTGCGTGTCCTAAATCCGCAGGGAAACTTCTCTCCTGTACGTTAAACATTAAAGATATTTCCGAAGTATCCGCCACGGTTTCCGGTTCTTGTGAAAAACTTTTTACAGGTAAAACAATTAAATATATTAAAATAAAAACTGCCGCTGATTCACGAATTCTAATGTTCATAATAAGCTCTAAAATTATTATAATGGTAAAAATAAAAAACAACAACCAAAGATTAACAGGTATTTATTTTCAAATATCAGCAAGTTAAAAAAAAGAAGCCTGACTGCGTTACGCAGTCAGGCGCCTTTCCGAGAGACGTGTGGAACTTTGCGTAGCAAAGTTCCTGCGAGTTTGCCGCAAGCAGCAAACTCGTCGCTTAAAACTACTGTAGAAGCGAAAGAACCGATTGACCTCTTTGATTTGCCTGCGCGAGCATGGCTGTGCCTGACTGTGAAAGAATCATGTTCTTTGTGTAACCAACTGTCTCATTCGCCATGTTTGTGTCGCGGATGCGGGACTCTGATGCCTGCAGGTTTTCTGCTCCAATGTCGAGGCCGCGTACTGCGTGTTCAAGGCGGTTCTGATAGGCGCCAAGGTCCGCTCTTTGTTTAGAGACGATCTTTAACGCTCTGTCTAGGGTTCCAATGGCACGGTTGGCACCGTCCGGGGAGGACAGTGAAATGAATGTATCGTCACCGACATTGCGGATACCAAGACCCTTTGATGTCATTGTGCCGATAAAAACTTGCTCTCTCTGATCCATGTTAGCACCGATATGGAGCCACATAGAAGCAGTAACCACATTTTCGCCGATTGGCCGGCCAAAGCGGCCTGTTATCAGGTTCATTCCGTTAAACTGAGCGTGTGACGCAATCCTGTCGATTTCGTCGACAAGCGCTGAAATCTCAACCTGAATGTACATTCTGTCTTCTTCGGTATAAATACCGTTCGCAGCCTGTACTGCCAATTCACGCATGCGCTGGAGAATGTCCTGTGATTCCTGCAGATAACCTTCTGTAGTCTGAATAAACGAAATGCCGTTCTGGGCATTCTGTGACGCTTGATTCAAACCGCGGATCTGCGATCTCATTTTTTCCGATACTGCAAGACCGGACGCATCATCACCTGCGCGGTTAATGCGAAGTCCGCTCGACAATTTTTCCATGTTTTTATCCAGGTACGTCTGGGTAACCTTGAGGGATCTGTCGGCGAACATTGCGCTTAAGTTGTGATTGATAATCATATATTCACTCCTTTGGCTTTTTTCGTAATAAAAACAAAATGTTTTTATTACGTGGCTTCCATGCCTGTTAAAAACCCTTTGGATTTTTAACCTGAAGAAACCGCATTACGGTTTCCTTTTGGAGTTCTCCCAAAGGAAAAACTCGTTCTTGATAGTGCCATTCAATTCCGGTATGGAATTGATAGAACCCTCGACCCACCGTTCCCGGAAGGGTGAGGATCATGGAAGAATTAACCGCCCAACGGACTAATAATTCAACCAGAAAGAGAATCCCTAAAAAATCTTAAACTAAGACTTTCTTCGGAAAATTCCCACTTCATTATAAATATCGGAATTTATAAAATTTGCTTTAGCGAAATCAGCGAATAGTGACAAGCGGACAGTGAATAGACATTGATTGTTTATATATATAAAATAATCAAATGGATACCATAAATTCTCAGGTAGATTTAATCCGCGAAGTTTTTCATTACCAGAGCCGGTTCGAAGGCTCTACGATGGTTTTCAAAATCGAATATCCTGTTACAGAAGATCACTGTTTCCCGGGACTTGTAAAAGACCTTGCCCTTCTTGCTAAGACAGGTTTTAAGGTAGTAATTGTTCCAGGCGCGAAAGAAAATATCGACGCAGTTCTTAAGCAGCATGACATCAGCGCTACATATACCCCGGTTAATAATTTTCCCGTCAGAATCACAACAAATCAATCAATATCGTATGTGGAAATGGCGGCATTTAACGCAGCAGGCCGTTATATGACTTTTCTTTCGGGCAGCAGAGTCGATGCCTTAATCGGGAACTTTGTCAGAGCCAGAGGTCTTGGCGTTATAAACGGAATAGATACCGAGCACACAGGCACTGTCGATAAAATCTATACAGACTCGCTAACCCGCGTTTTAAATCTTGGGATGGTGCCGATTCTTCCCTGCATCGGCTGGAATCCCTCGGGAAAGCCGTACAACGTACCAAGTGATGAAATCGCCCTTGCGGTTTCTAAGGCTTTAAACGCGAATAAATTATTTATAATCCACGCGCAGGAAGAAGCGGGAGAAAAAAACCTGAATATACCTTCTGATTTGGAAAAAAGACCGGACGGCCGCTTAATTCGCCTAACGCCTGCACAACTGCAGTCTTTGATAGACGCAAACGCCGCTATTTTAAACAAGACCGATCTTGAAGCAAAGCGCGAACAATACATAAGAAATTTCAGGCTTGCCTTTAAAGCAAGTAAAGCGGGCGTTCACCGCGTCCATATAATCGACGGAAGGGAGGAAGGCTCAGTATTAAAAGAACTTTTCTCTAACCTTGGCGTCGGCACAATGATCTACGCCGATGAATACGACTCTGTCCGTGCGCTGCATTCAAGAGATTTGCCCGACATACTAAGGCTGATGGAGCCGTTAATGCAAAACGGGATTTTAATCAGACGCAGCATAGATCAGATTCAAGAAAAAAAGGACGACTACTATGTTCTTGAAATTGACGGATCTGTGCGGGCGTGCGGAGCGCTGCATGACTGGGGCGAATCCCAGGGTGAAATTGCCGCTGTGGCGACTGAGCCAAATTATACCGATCTTGGCCTTGGCAAAAAAATCGTCGGCTTTCTTATCGAAAAGGCGGGAAAATTAAGAATGCGCCGCGTCTTCGCGCTTACCACCCAGTCTCAGGACTGGTTTGAATCCCTCGGTTTTAAGGAAGCTTCCGTGGAAAGCTTGCCGGAAAAAAAGCGCAAAGTTTATGATCAAAACCGCAAAAGCAAAGTGTTCGCGCTGGAACTGTAATTATCCGCCGCATATTTAAATAAAAAACAATCATTGCAGATGCGTTTTAAGCTTATCAAGCAAAACAGGACCAAAAAACGGCTTTAATATATAGTCGATAATGCCCGCTTCAAAGCCCCGGACTTTCGTATCCTCGTCTTTCTGGCTTGTCAGAAATATCACAGGAATTTGCGCGTAACGTTCATCAGCTTTAAGCCTTTTTAAAGCCTCAAAGCCGTCAATTCCCGGCATCATTATATCCAGCAATATCAAATCAGGCTTGATGTTATTTAATAAATCAAACATTGCCGAAGCTGAGACAAGCGTGAACACATCATATATGCCTGATAGAACATCATCCGCGGTCATAAGGTTTATGTTTTTATCATCTACAACAAAAATGGTTTTCATTAAATACTACCTTCAAATAAAGAATTTTAATTGAGTTATTATAAGCATTACGCTGATATTTGTAAATATAATATTTACGTCTTTTTGCTGATTGTAAAACAAATAACTAGGCTATTAGCATATAGAAATGATGTTAAAACAAATTTTTATACAAAATTTAAAAATATTCCGCAAAAAAGAAGGACTATCGCAAATGAAACTGGCGGAATACTGCAATACCGCGACTAGTTACATTGGAGACATAGAAATCGGCAGGCGGTTTCCTTCTATAGACATGATCGAAAAAATCGCTCATGTGCTGCGGATAGAACCGTATCATTTTTTTAAAAACCCGGTTGAAAACCAGGTTTCTGACACAGAAAATTTATTCCCGCGTCTACCCAACTCCATGAAAAAACAAATAAAGACCCAAATAAAAACCCAGATAGATCAATCAACAAATGAAATCATAAACGAAATTAATGAGATACTAAACAAGTACTAAAATGAAACGCCGCTTGGGTAAATCTGTCTTTCTTTATGATATGATTAATTATGTCAAGGACTACCGTTTTTACAGCATTGGTTCTCAGGTGCAGACCGTCAGGGGAATCCAACAGCGAAGTAACGCTTCTTACATCGGAAGAAGGCATTATAAAAGCTACGGTTTTCGGCGGTCCCAAAAGTAAACTGCGCGCGCATTCGGCGCAGTACAACTCAGGGCAGGTTTGGATTTACAGAGATAAATCAAAGGATTACACGAAATTAAGCGATTTTGACGTTCATTCGTGGAGAGCGGGGCTGCGGGAACTTTATGAGCGGACAACGGCAGCAAGCTCTGTTGCGGAAACGATCCTTTCATCTCACGGCGGAGGCGGAGGCTGGGACACAGCGCTGCGCCTTGCGCTTAGTACGCTTGACGCGCTTGAAAACGCAGACGAGGAACAATGCCCGTTTTTACTCATTCATTTTTTATGGCGCTGGGCCGGCTTTCTTGGAATACAACCGCAGCTTGACTGCTGCGCCGAATGCGGAAAAATTATCAATGATGAAATTCTTCTATACGATGTAAAAGAAGGTTCTGTTATCTGCTCTGATTGTGTTTCGCATTCCTCATCCCACACTCCTCACCTCACACTTAACACTTCACACGCCACACTTCTCACTTTAAACCCGGGCTGCAGAAAGTGGCTTAGCGCGGCAGGCGGAATCGAGCCTTCGCAGCTTTACCGTTATTCAATGGATAAAAAATCTATGAGCGAGGCAAAATCGCTTATTGCCGCAGTATTATCAGCGCTTAATGTGAAGGTAAGCGTTTTTATATAGGATCATTTAAGCCGCCTTTTTCAGACGGCTTAACAAATTATTAATTAAGTATACGATTTCTCAAATCCTCTACCAATAACCTCTCCATTTGAAGCTTGAATCAATAGTAACATTATTAATATTACCAGTATCACGATCATAAAGAAGAGCGTTCCAGCCTTTTTTTAATATAATATTATTAAAATGCTGGTTCGCACCTTGGCTTAGTAAATCGCCGGTACCATTAATAGATCCGTTATTATCGGTGAAAAAAAATAAAATTACTTTACTACTTTTTCTTAGTACAATAGATTTATGCTTTGATTCGTTAAAAAAACTCATAAATGCTGTTGCCTTTGCAGTTGGAGGGGTGACAGTTATACCAGTAATTCCTTGAAAAGAAGATAATTTATCAGATGTTGGTACACTAAGATCAACAATCAATTTGCCATTTTGTATTTTTGCAACCTGACCTGCAAAGCCATAGTTAGTAATATTATCAGAATAATCACCGTCATAAGTATTACCTGTTATTGGAACAGTGTCAACTTCTGTATCGTAAACATCAGCGTTAGTTATTTTTAATGAATTACTTGTAAAATAACCTCCGATAATACTTGTCTTTTCATCATTGTCACCTCCGTCTCCGCAAGCAGACAAAAAGAACCCGATTAATACAAAAAAAGTAATAATCCCAAAAAAAGTTAGTGTGTTTTTCAAAAGAAACTCCTTTAAATAAATTCAATCTAATAGATAGATTATTACTGTAATATATAATGTTTTTGTAAAATAATCAACTGTTTTAAAGTTATTTTAATTGTATTACAATGTTTTTATTAGCTTAATAAGAGGTTAATCTTATAACATGACTTATTTTCAAGCTAAATTTATTAAGAATTTACGGTTTTGGCGGAAAAAAAAGGGATTAAGTCAGTTGAAATTGTCAGAAATGGTTAATATTTCGCCAAATTATCTAAACGCTGTGGAAAACGGAAAAAATTTCCCTTCTCCGGAAGTTATTCAACAATTTTCTGATATTCTTGGCATTTTACCTTATCAACTTTTTCTTGAATGTCCTTCTGAGACAGTTCCCTCCGGTGATATGGTGTTAGAATTACTTGGCATAAAACAAAGGTTTATAAAAGAATTAGATTCTTTAATTCAAAAATATGAAAATGTATAATAAAAAAATAATCCTTTGATTTCTACTTATTAACAGCATTAACCGCAACTTGCTCCACAGTACAGCCAATGCTTCTAAAGTGCTGTAAAATGCCGTCAGGGCCGGGTAAATGCGCGTAGCCAACGATAACAAAATAGGTTTTGCCGGAGGCAAGAAACTGTTCAAGCTGGGGAAACCACGCGTCATGACGATCTGTAATCATCGCTTTGTAAATTAAGGGCCAGTCATTTATCATTTCGTCTAACTCCGCGCCGACGTTTGTTGTGATTCCGCTCCGCCATTGGGCGACAAGCGCTTCAATATCGCCGTTGGTATCACCCATATCCTGAAGCGAATACCGCACATAATCATCCTCATATCCTTCGCCCACAGAGACAATCGTATCTATCTGAACCTGCACAGATTCAAGAAACGCAACCGGTTTGTTTTCGGCTCTTGCTTTGTCAAAATAATAAAAATCAACTCCCAGCTGTTCAAAACCAATCGATTCAATCTGCAATGTAGACAGAACATTCACTACCATCGAGGGCTTCATTGTTTCGAACATCATTATAGGCATGCCAAATTCATCTAACGCCTGCGAAAGCATTTCGTAAGTCTGGGGGCTTAATACGGTTCTTAAGGTTTGTTTATCCGGAAGATACATGTTTTCCAAAAGATACTGCGTTACCTCCGGGTTCTGTAATTGATCGACATCTGTTTCAATCACAAGCACATCAGAGACAGAATACGCGTAATCAAATTCAACAGGCAGCGGGAAATCGGTTTCGCGGAGAATATGAACGCTTCCGCCGATAAACAATTCATTGCCGTTTCTGGAAATCCTGTATACGGGTGAAACATCGGCATTTGAAAAATAACTTACATCGTATTTAACTGCCGACGACGCGCAGGATAAAAGGCCTGCCGCGAAAAAAACCAAACAAAAAATTTTAATTATTCTTTTCATATTCCACCTTACGCAAATGTCATGATTCTTCTGATTTCCTCTATTGTCCGCCTTGCTGAATCAATTTCCGGCGTATTTCTCTGTACTTCTTCAAGGAATTTCAACGCGTCTTCATAACGCTGTTTATGATAAAAAATCATTCCAATGTAATAATAAGCATGATAAATGTAACGCGAATTTAACGACAAATATAATTCAGCCGCGGAAAAAAACATCTCCAGCGCGGCGTCATAACTGCCCGCGGAATAAATTATTTCCCCGGCGCCGTAATATCCTTCAGGATTATCAGGATCAAATTCAATCACCTTATTATATAATTCCAGCGCTTCGTTATATTTATTCTGAATCCTGTAAATAACCGCCAGATTGATGAACGGCACGCTGTTTTTATCGTTTATCGAAATTGATCTTAAATACATCCTTTCGGCGTCAGCAAGACGGTTAAGCCGTCTGTAAACAATGCCAAGATGATCTATCGCTTCCACAAATTCAGGATCAATTTCTAAAGCCCTTAACAGATAAACTTCAGCCTCCCTAAGTCTGTTTTGCTGCATAAGCTGCGTTCCGGTTAAATACGCGTTCAGCGCTTCTTCATTATGCTGCTCGCTGACCATCGGAGCGGGAACTAATGAAGCGTTTCCGCTGGAAGCAGACGGTTTAATAACTCCTGTTATCTGCGCGTTTTCTGTTTCAGCAGCCGGAGCGGAAACGCACCCGAAGAGCAAAACAAGAACGACGGCAGGAATTATAGAAAAGATCTTCATAATAAAATAATAAAATAAAATTAATAAATCCGCAAGTTTATATTTTTAAGGACAAACTATACATTTTTAATGCCAAAACATATATTTCATGTTAAAATTCATTCATGAAAAACGAACAGAGTAATAAATTTATAGAAAAATATTCAAAGCTCATGACTGAGCACGGCATGATCGAAAACGATCTTTATTTAAAGTATGAAGTAAAGCGCGGATTAAGAGATATCAGCGGAAAGGGCGTTCTTGTCGGCCTTACCGAAATTTCAGAAATTACATCCTATGTAATAGAAGACGGCGATCTTATACCCTGCGAAGGCAAGCTTTACTACCGCGGCATCAATATCGAAAATCTTGTTGACGGCTTCTTAAAAGAAAAGCGGTTTGGTTTTGAAGAAGCGGCTTTCCTTTTGCTGTTCGGGCATCTGCCAAGCAAGGAAGAGTTCGCGGAATTTACAGGACTGCTGGAAGACAGCACTTTCCTTCCCGATAATTTTGTCCGCGATACAATAATGAGCGCCCCAAGCAAAAACATGATGAACTCTCTTTCCAAAGGCGTGCTGACTCTCTACGCGTTTGATGATAACCCTGATGATATTTCCGTAGAGAACGTTCTGCGCCAGTCAATTAATTTAATCGCCCAATTTCCGCTGCTTGCGGTTTACGGCTATCAGTCTCATGATCATTTTCATAACAACAACAGTTTGATGATCCATCCGCCGCTCAGCGGCGCGTCCATCTCGGAAAATATTCTTCACATGCTCCGCCCGGATTCAAGTTTCACAGACCTTGAAGCGAAAATTCTAGACATCGCGCTTGTGCTTCACGCGGAACACGGCGGAGGCAATAACTCAACTTTTGCCAATCATGTCGTTACATCTTCGCACACCGACACATACTCCGCGGTTGTCGCTTCTTTAGCTTCGCTGAAGGGCCCGCGTCACGGCGGAGCGAACATTAAAGTTGTGCAGATGTTCCGCGACATGATGGAAAATATTTCCGATTATAACGATGATAATGAAATAAACACGTATCTTGAAAAGCTGTTAAAAAAAGAAGCGTTTGACCGATCCGGTTTAATTTACGGAATGGGTCACGCGGTTTACTCGTTATCTGATCCAAGGGCCCTGATTTTCAGGCAGTTTGTCGAGCAGCTCGCAAAAGAAAAAGGCAGAAACGACGAGTACCTTCTTTACTCAAAGGTCGAAAGACTCGCGCCGGAAATAATCGGAAAAGTCCGCAAGATTTATAAGGGCGTAAGCGCAAACATCGATTTTTATTCAGGCTTTGTTTACAGTATGTTAGACCTTCCCGAAGAACTCTTTACGCCGCTTTTCGCTGTCGCGCGAATCGCGGGCTGGAGCGCCCACAGACTGGAAGAGCTTGTAAACAACGGAAAAATTATCCGCCCGGCGTATAAATCCGTATACAAACAGATGCCTTATATACCAATGAAGGACAGGAAATGAACATAGCGGTTGTAGGGACCGGAAACATCAGCGCAAGCCACATCAAGGGTTACCTTGCTTTTCCCGGCAGGTGCAGAATCACGCATCTTGCGGATATTTTTCCTGAAAAAGCGGATAAAAAAAACAGCGAGTTCAAGCTGAACGCGAAAACTTTCGCATCACATAAAGAAATTCTTGACGATCCAGCCATCGATCTTGTGAGCATCTGCACGCCTCCGTTTTGTCACGCGCAAATCGCCATTGATTTTCTTAACGCCGGAAAAAACGTTCTTGTAGAAAAGCCGATGGCTTCTTCACTTGAAGAATGTGACGCGATGATCGAGGCGGCTAAAAAAAACAACAAACTTCTTTCTGTTATCGCGCAGAACCGTTTCCGCGATCCTGTTTACAACTTAAAAAAAGTTCTTGACACAAAATTGATCGGAAAAATTGTGCACGCGCAGGTTGAATCATACTGGTGGAGAGGCCACTGTTATTACGATCTTTGGTGGAGGGGTACATGGGAAAAAGAAGGCGGCGGCTGCACGCTTAACCACGCGGTTCATCATATTGATATGCTCTGCTGGATGCTGGGGCTTCCGAAAAAAGTGACATCCGTTATCAGCAACGCAGCCCATGACAACGCCGAGGTTGAAGATATCTCGGTTGCTGTACTGCAATACGACAACGATCTCTGCGCGAAGGGAGCGCTCGCGCAGGTAACAAGCTCTGTAATTCATCACGGCGAAGAGCAGCAGATTATTTTCCAGGGCGAGAAAGCGCGCGTTTCATGGCCGTGGAAAACCGCGGCTCACATTTCGCAGCCAAACGGATTTCCCGCGGGCGAAGATAATACCGCGCTTATTAATGAACTTAATAATTTTTACAATTCGCTTCCAAAACTTGATCACCAGCTTCATGAAGGCCAGATTGACAATGTGTTATCCGCAATCGAAAACCGAACGCAGCCGCTTTCTGGCGCGCAGGACGGTAAAAACGCAATCGAATTAATCACAGCTATTTACAAAGCGGGAACTGAGCAGCAAACTGTTAATCTTCCCATAAAAAAAGACGATCCTTTTTACACAGTCAGCGGAATGAAAGAAAAAGTCCCGCGTTTTTATCAAAAGACAGCGTCGGTAAATGATCTTGAAGGCGCTATCACTTTTTAATTAACAAAATTTATACTAAGGAGAAATTATATGACAAGCGGAATGAACTACGCGCCTAAAGGAAAGCCGGCGCCGGTGGTAAAAAAGGGCGAGTTTATTTTTTCGGCAATCAGCCTTGATCACGGGCATATTTACGGACAGTGCAACGGATTAATAGAAGCTGGCGGAGTTTTAAAAAGCGTTTACGATCCCGATCCGGCAAAAGTTGATAATTTTTGCAAGACATATCCCGGCGTTACGCGCGCGGCATCTGAAGATGAAATCTTGAACGACAAGGAGGTTATTCTTGTAGCAGGCGCAGCAGTTACATCCGAACGCTGCGCTCTTGGGCTGCGCGTCATGTCGGCAGGAAAAGATTATTTTACCGATAAAGCGCCGCTTACCACCCTTGATCAACTGAACGCCGCGAAGGCAAAGGCGAAGGAAACCGGCAAAAAGTACATGGTTTATTACAGCGAACGCATCCATGTTGAAAGCGCGGTTTTCGCGGGGCAGCTTATCGAACAGGGAGCGATCGGAAAAGTTATTCAGGTACTCGGACTTGGCCCTCACAGGCTTTCCGCTCCTTCGCGCCCGGACTGGTTTTTTAAAAGAGAAAAATACGGCGGAATATTATGCGACATCGGCAGCCATCAGATTGAACAGTTTTTATTTTACTCGGGCGCGAAAGACGCGAAAGTCGCTTACAGCCAGGTCGGCAATTACCATAACCCTCTGTATCCTGAGCTTGAAGATTTCGGCGACGCAATGCTTGTCGGCGACAACGGAGCGACTCATTATTTCCGCGTGGACTGGTTCACCCCTGACGGACTTCAATCGTGGGGAGACGGCAGATCCTTCATTTTAGGCACGGAAGGATACATCGAACAGCGAAAGTATATGCAGTTAGGTGAAAATAAAAGCAAAGGCGGCAATGTCTACCTTGCCAACGGAAAGGAAGAAACTTTTTTCAATGTTGAGGGAAAAACCGGCTACCCCTACTTTGGCCAGTTAATCCTCGACTGCCTGAACCGCACAGAGAACGCGATGACTCAGGAGCACGCTTTTAAAGCCGCCGAGTTATGCGTCCGCGCGCAAATGCAGGCAGTGAAGATAAAGTAAACAAAGTTGTTCGATAACTCCGGCAATTGAACAACTTTGTTAAATTTTTATGGAAGTCTGTTTATAATGTGTCTACATTATAGACAGACTCTAAATACTCTTTAAAAGTTCATTCTCTTTTTCTTCCTCAAACTGCTGAGTGTAAAGCTTGTAATAGTGTCCGCGCTTTTCGATCAGTTCCTTATGAGTTCCGCGCTCGATAATATTACCTTCGTCAATAACAAGGATCACATCAGCTTTTCGGATCGTGGAAAGCCTGTGCGCGATGACAAAACTGGTGCGCCCTTCAAGCAGGGTGTGAATCGCGTCCTGTAAAAGCATTTCCATTTCTGTGTCGATGGAACTTGTCGCTTCATCTAAAATGAAAATACGCGGATCGGCAAGAACCGCGCGCGCGAAAGAAATCAGCTGCTTCTCGCCTGTCGAAAGTCTGTCGCCGCCTTCGCCCGCTTCGGTCTCGTAGCCTTTTTCCATCTTTTCGATAATTTTGTCCGCGTGAACAATCGCCGCCGCTTTTTCAACTTCTTCGTCAGTCGCGTCAAGCCGCCCGTAGCGGATGTTATCGCGGATTGTGCCGGAAAAAAGATGCGGGCTTTGCAGTACATAACCGAACGCGCTGTGAAGCCAGTGCTGGCTTCGCTGCCTGTAATCAATTCCGTCGATTAAAATTTCGCCGGATGTCGGCTCAAAGAATCGGCAGACAAGATTGACAAGAGTCGACTTGCCCGCGCCTGTTTCACCCACAATCGCGGCATACGTTCCCGCTTTGATCGTTAAGTTAAAGTTTTCCAAAACTTTTTTGTTGTATCCGGGATAACAGAATGTCACATCACGGAATTCAACGTCGCCTGTTATCGTCTCCCAGTTTTCCTTTTTGGGCGCGAAAACATCGCCGTATTTTTCGATAACTTCCGGCTTGTCTGTTATGCCCGGGCTTTGATCAAGAAGGTTTGAAACCCTTTCAACATTCGCCTGCGTGGAAACGATGTCTGTTAAAATTCGCGCGATATTCTGAATCGGCCAGAAAAAACCGCCGGCGTACTGCAAAAAGATCGCAAGCACAGATAATTCCGCGCCCAGAAATATTATTTCGTATCCGCCGTAACTTAAAACAGCCGCTGTCGCAAGCGAGCCGATAAACAATGACGCCGGAATAAAAACCGCGCGAAGACGAGCCATGTGAACAGCGTGTCCCCTGTACTCGTTTGTTATAGAAGAATACTCGGCAAGGCTTTGTTTTTCCGACACAAGAACTTTTACGGTTCTTGCGCCTGTTATTCCTTCGTTCATCGCGCCAGTCATCTTGGAATTTAGTTTGCGTATAATGCGGTTTACTGTCAGTATTCTTTTTTGAAAAAACCAAGTCATCAAAGCAAGGATCGGAACAGTCGCGCATACAAGAATCGCCAGTTTCCAGTGAACAATAAACATCGCTATAATCGCGCCGACGCAGTAAAAAACCGACCATGTAAAATCAATCAGCCCCCACGCGATCAAATCCCCTATACGTCCCGTGTCGGAATTTGTGCGCGCCATAAGGTAGCCCACAGGCGTTTTATTGTAATAAGAAAGACTGAGTTTCTGAAGGTGCTGGAAAATCGTGTTACGCATTGCGCGGCATATTCCGACTTCCGCTTTTATTCCAATCGAAACAAAAAAAAGTACGTTAATCGCCTGAATGATCACAAGCGAAGCTGTCGCTGTCAAAATAAACCAGATACCGTCCGATGTCCGCGGCTGTATATTATTTCTGATCGCGTAACCTAAAAGCAGCGGAAAAAGAATATCGATAACTGCGACAAAGATCATCAGAATCGCGCAGAAGATCAAATTCCTTTTTTCCGGTTTTATAAACGGGAACATTTTTTTCCATATGTTAAGTGACATTGGTTTGTTATAATCAATATCTTCGTAATCTGCCATGATTTCTCCTTAGTTGTTTGCTTCGCCGGTTGATAAGCCGGCCGCTTGCATATCAAATATACGGCGGTAAGTTCCTTCGCGTTCCATAAGTTCGCTGTGAGAGCCAAGCGCTTCCACTGTGCCGTTTTTCAGAACAAGAATTTTATCCGCCTGCATAAGAGTTGATATCCTGTGCGATATAATGATGACAGCCGCGTCTTTAACGCGCTGCTTGAGCGCCGCACGGATTTTCATATCAGTCTCGGTATCCACAGCAGAAAGACTGTCGTCAAAGATCATCACAGGCGCTTTTCCGGCGAGCATCCGCGCGATTGTTACGCGCTGCATCTGACCGCCTGATAACGTAACGCCCCTCTCTCCGATAATCGTGTCGTATCCGTCGGAAAATCCTTCGATAGTGTCATGAACCATCGCGATTTCCGTAACTTTTTTTATCTCTTCAGTGTCTTTGCGGTTTTCTTCGTTCATGCAAACTGATATGTTCTCGCGGATCGATTTTGAAAACAAGAACGGCTCCTGAAGACATAAACCAATGCTGCGTCTTAAATGAGCGCGGCTTATGTTTTTTATATCAACGCCGTCAATCGTGATGCTCCCGTTGTTTTCTTCAAGATCATAAAGGCGGCTTATAAGATGAACAAGCGATGATTTTCCCGAGCCTGTAGCGCCAAGAATCGCGAGCGTTTCGCCGGGTTTGATCGCGAAGGAAATATCACGTAACACAGGCTCTGCTGTGCCGTACCTGAACGTTACGCGATCAAAACGAACCTCGCCCTTAATCTGCGGACAAAGCGTGCCGGATTTATCAGTTTCAGGATCTTCTGCCAGTACTTCGCGAATCCTGTTAGCTGCAACAAGCGTTTTAGAAAGGTCTGATAAAATGCGTCCAAGCTGACGCACGGGCCAGATCATCCAGTTGCAATAAGCGTAAAACGCGAGGAATGTACCCGGCGTTAAATATCCCTGAACGCTGCGGAAAACACCCGCGCCGACAACGATTGCAAGCTGAAGTCCGCTTAAAAGATCGCCTGCTCCCCAGAAAAGCCCAAGCATTTTCCCGATATCAACCCAGATACTGGCGTGAGCGTGAGTCCTCTCGCGGAACTTTTCAACCTCGTGGGCTTCCCGTCCGAAGGCGCGCACAACGCGCACGCCTGTATAATTTTCCTGAGCAGCCGCCTGCATTTTTCCTTCTGCGATATCAGCGCGCGAAAAGTTTTTACTGACGCGGCGGAAATACAGTATCGAAAAAACCAGAATCACGGGAATAAGCGACAGCGCTATCAGCGTCATGAAAACATCCATAGAGAACATCATCACAACGGCGACAGAAAAAACGCAGATTGTGCGCATCAGCTCGCTTAAATTGTTCTGAACAAAACCGCGCACATTATCAACATCGGTTGTTGATCTTTGAATGATGTCGCCTGTCTGACAGCTAACGTGCCAGTTCCACGGCAGTCTCTGTATGTGCGAGTACAAAGTGTTCCATAAACGCCACGCCACAGTTTCGCCGATTTCAAGGCTTGTGTAATTGCGTACAAGATTGAACAATTCCGCGATAAGAGCGGCGGCGACAACAACGATCGCGCAGATCCAAATTCTTTCGCGAAGCGAATCAAGCCCGCCGAGCGAATCAACCAAACGGTGCACAAAAACGGGAGCGTCAAGAGGAGCGTTCCCGATTATTGAATCTATCGTGTAACGGACAATCTGCGGATTCAAAAGCGAAAATGCGACTGTCGCGAGAGTCGCAAAACAGCACATGATAAAACTAAATTTTCTGTCTTCGGCGGCTGCGGCAATAAGACCGACACGCCCGCCTTTCCAGGGTAATGTCATTATAAATACTCCATTATAATTATTATTTAGCCATGTTCATGCAGGCAGGCATCTATAAAAGAGAAATTTATTAAAATAATTGGGATTATAATCAATTTGTATAATTAACAATGAACAAATTTGAACATTTTTAAAAATAATTGATAGCCGGTTTATTGTTAGTTTTTTATAAGGAAGAGAAGCGCTTGCTTTAGCCGTGACGCTTCAGCTTCTTAAAGTCCTGATTATCATTATATGTCCTCCTTGAAAAAGTATTTTGCCGCGTAATTGTAAACTTTATATTATATTAAAATATTTGTCAAGTCTTTTTAACAATCATCTTAATAAAAAATTAAAATATAAAATAACATAATAATGACTAATATCACTTTAGCGGATAAAATTTAAATTAAACATATTCACTCTGGGTTTTACGCGGGCGGCGTCCGGTTCAGGATCAAAATCATTATAAGCCATCTTCGCGTCAGGATCGAGTTTTAAAAGAACATCAGCGGCGGTGTTAACGGCGATTATGTACTGCTCCGCGGGTCTGAAAGCGCGGCAGGCCGGACACGCGCACCATGTGTTTTCATGTCCTTCATCGGGAAGTAGATGAAAGATACGGGGAGAGGTTACTTTTTGCAGCGCGCGGGCAAACAGGATTTGCGCGTTCTCTGAAATGACATCTGTTGTTTTAGGATTTGTCGGACAGAAATGATGAGCCGGCTTTCGCCTGCCCTGTTCCATCCTGAACAAATCGCGGTGTTTAAAAAAAAGCCGCTTCGGCAGAAGAATAGACAAATCACGTCCGCCGGCTTCAACATGAAGGTCGTAGTCTTCTATCAATTTAAAATATTTTGCTTTACGCAGTCTAAAAAATTTATCATCAAGCGAAAAAACAAGCGTGTTGCATTGATTTTCAACGGCAAGCTTAATCATTTTTTCCCGTTCACCCGCGCCGGCTTTCCTGCTTATGAACAGCCTTTTTCTTTCTTCTTCTTTGCCTTCCGGTTTATCCATAAATCTATTATATGGAATTTATCAGATTTAGACCATATAATAATTAGCTAATGGAAATTTTTGACGCCGCCGTAATCGGCTGCGGGGTATCCGGCGCGAACATCGCCCGCCGCCTTTCCGCGTATTCAATTAAAACCGCGATTCTGGAAAAAGCTGCCGATGTGTCCGCGGGAACGTCCAAAGCAAACTCCGGAATCATTCACGGCGGTTTTCATCATAATAAAAAATACTTAAAAGCCCGGCTTGAAATGCAGGGCAGCCAGATGTTCGATCAGCTAAGACGGGAATTAAATTTCCCTTTTAAAAGATGCGGGATAATTGTCGCTGCGCTTCATCATGACGAAATGAAAGCTGCCGAACACCTTTATATGCAGGGGCTTGAAAACGGCTGCGTCGGAATCGAACTTTGCTCGCGCCAAAGAATTCTGGAAATCGAGCCAAAACTTTCCTGGGATGTTGTCGGCGGTTTATACGCGCCGGGCGGCGGAATAATCGAACCATACCGTTTTGTTTTCGCGCTTGTCGAATCTGCGGTAAAAAACGGAGTAAAACTTTTTACTAACTTTAAAGTAAGCGGCGCAGAATATGACGGCGGCTACTGGACGATCCGTTGCGGCGAAACAAATCCGGTTTATGATTCAAAACCCGCAGGCCGTGAAATAAAAACGCGTTATGTGATAAACGCCGCGGGTCTTTTCGCCGATGAAGTGTCAAAAATTTTTAACGCGGAAGATTTTAAAATAGAGGCGCGAAAGGGCGAGTATTTTCTTCTTGACAGGCTCACCAGAGCTTGTCCTTCGCGCGTTGTCTTTCCCGTGCCGACGCCTGTTTCCAAAGGAATGCTTGTTATCCCGACAGTTGAAGGCACGGTGCTTGTCGGCCCGACTGCGGACGCGGTCGAAGATAAAAATGATTTTTCCACTACGGCGAAACATCTTGAACAGATTATTGTAAGCGGGAAAAAAATGATTCCTTTTATAAGTCAGAACGATGTGATAACTTCATTCGCGGGATTGCGTCCGTGTTTGGGTGAAGATTTTTATATTGAGGCTTCGAAAAAAGCGCCGGCGTTTGTTCAGGTTGCAGGCATTCAAAGCCCGGGGCTTACCGCGTCGCCTGCAATCGGCGAGTATGTAAAAAATATTCTGGTCGATATGGGATTGCAGCTAACAGAAAAACCGCACTGGAATCCGATTGTGGAAAACCATCCCTGCGCGCGTGATTTGGAATTGTCTGAACATGATAATATGATTGCCAAAGATTCCGCGTGGGGAAACATCGTCTGCCGCTGCGAAAATGTCAGCGAAGCGGAAATAGTGAACGCTGTAAGACTTGGCCACACCACATTGGACGGAGTAAAATATTTCACACGCGCGCAGATGGGACGCTGCCAGGGAGGATTCTGCACCTACAAGATCATCAGGATAATAATGAGGGAAGCAAACCTTTCATGGGATGAAGTAACAAAACACGGCGCGAACAGCGGCGTACTCGCGGGTATCTTATGAAAGAAATCCAATACGACGCGGTCGTAATCGGCGGCGGAGCCGCGGGAATGGCGGCGGCGCTTGAACTTGACGGCGAAGGCTTTCGCTGCGCGTTAATCGAACGCGAAGATCACCTTGGCGGAATATTAATGCAGTGCATTCATAACGGTTTTGGCCTTCATGAATTTAAGGAAGAGCTGACAGGCCCCGAGTTCGCAGAACGCTTTATTGAGCGTGTAATAAAATCAAAAATCGCAGTTTATTTAAACACAACTGTAACAAAATTTGACGCGGCGAATTCTTCTAATTCCTCACTCCACACTCCTCATTCCACACTGGATTGTGTATCACCATCCGGCGTTATGCGATTATCATGCGGCGCTCTGTTACTCGCAATGGGCTGCCGCGAAAGAAACCGCGGAAATATCCGCATCCCGGGATCGAGGCCCGCGGGCATTTTCACTGCCGGGCTTGCGCAGCGCCTTGTTAATATAGAAGGATATATTCCCGGAAAAGAAGTTGTAGTTATCGGTTCAGGCGACATCGGTCTTATTATGGCAAGGCGCATGAGCTGGTCAGGCTGCAAGGTAAAGGCCGTGGTGGAAATAATGCCGTATCCGGCGGGATTGACGCGTAACATTGTTCAGTGCCTTAATGATTTTAACATTCCCCTTTATCTTTCTTCGCAGACAACAAACATTTTCGGAAACGACCGCGTGGAAGGAATCGAAGTCACCCCGGTGGAAAACGGAATTCCCGCTAAAGGAAAAAGTTTTAGAATAGACTGCGACACTGTTCTGCTCTCTGTCGGCCTTGTCCCAGAAAACGAACTTTCCCGCGCGGCGGGCATTGAGTTAAACAGCGTAACAAACGGACCTCTTGTTGATTCATCGTTAATGACAAACGCAGAAGGGGTTTTCGCCTGCGGAAATGTTCTGCATGTCCACGACCTTGTCGACTGGGTCTGCGAAGAAAGCAGACGCGCGGGTTCTTACGCGGCGAAGTGGCTTCGCGGAGTACATCCTTCTTTGCAAATACAAGCCAAAGCGGGCGCGAATGTGCGTTATGTAAATCCGTCCAAAATCGCGCCTGACAGGGATAATCACATTTATATGAGATCAATGATTGTAAAAAATGACGCGCTTGCAGAACTCTGCATAAACGGCAATGTGATGCGGAGAATAAAACTGCGGCATGTCCAGCCTTCAGAGATGATCAATATTAAACTGAGTCCAAAAGATTTTAAAGGCTGCGATATCAACCCTGATTCCGTTTTGGAATTCAATATAAATTAGGAAACGTTATGCGATATTTAACTTGTATAGTCTGCCCAATCGGATGTTCGCTTGATGTTTACGACAGCCGTAAAGCAGACGACAGCCGCAAAGCGGACGACCGCTGCGAAGCAGACGACTGTATTACCGTAACAGGCAACAAATGCAGCCGCGGTGCTGAGTACGCACGGGAAGAAATCCGCGCTCCAAAACGCGTAGTAACTGCCACTGTGCAGGTTACAGAAAACCAAAACGATTCACCGGAAAACGCCGCAGATCATATATATAAACCCAGCACAATTAAACGCATACCTGTTAAAACCGCCAAACCATGCCCGCGCGAATACATCGATCTTTTGTTAGCTGACATTTACGCGGTAAAGGCGAGGCTTCCTGTTAAAGCAGGCGATGTAATAATCGCAGGATGGAAACCGAAAACCGGCTCTTTTAAAGGCGAAAGTATCGATATAATCGCGACAAGATCGATAAAATAATAAATTAAATAATCTTTTAGCAAATTATTCTTTCAGTTATGGGACTGGAAAATAATCAGTTTTTTTTGTAAAATAAGCCATAAATGAAATGGGTAAAAAAGGAAATCCCGCCTGAACAAGTAAAAGAGTTTTCCGCGAAATACGGCTGTGACGCGTTAACCGCCTCGATATTGTTAAGAAGGGGACACTGTTCAGGTGAATCCATCCGTTATTTTTTAGAAGACGATCTTTTATCTCTGCGTAATCCATTTGCCCTTGACGGAATGGAAGACGCGGTAGAAAGAATTCTCGCGGCGAAAGAAGAAGGCGAAAAAGTTTTAGTTTTCGGCGACGGCGATGTAGACGGAATCACAGGGACAGCGCTTCTTGCAGGATACCTTGAAAGCATCGGCATAGATGTCACATGGCGCATCCCCACAGGTGATGAATCATACGGTCTTTCGCTGGAAGCTGTCGAGGATTTTTACGCGAAAGACGGAACGCTGATAATAACAGTAGACTGCGGCATCTCGCGTTTTACAGAAATAAAAAGAGCCAGAGAATTATATATCGATGTTATCGTAACAGATCATCATGAACCTCAGGAAGAATTGCCGCAGGCGCTTGTAATCATTAATCCAAAGTTAAAAAATTCTGCGTACCCGTTCAGAAATCTCGCTGGCTGCGGCGTCGCGTATAAGCTTGTGTGCGCGCTGCGTTTCGCGCGCAAGAGCGAACTTTACGGTCAGCAGATGTGCCTTTTAAACACAAGACCGTTAAATGAAGCGTGGGTCATTGAAATCGCGAAAATGCGGAATCTTCAGGTATTTGATACGTTAACTGAAACAATTATTCCCGGAATGGTTTCTGTGGGTGAAACGCGCCTTCCGTCATTTTTGGAAGGTCAGCATATTTTATGCTGGGACGCTCCGCTTCATAAGCAGACTTTTAAAAACCTTTTCGGAAACGGCGTTGAATTCGGCTTGATGGACATCGCGCCGCAAATCGGAAAGGAAATTCCGCAGGCGGCAAACCAGAGCCTTTTGCGCATAAAAGAACTGTCAAAGATCGCCAAGTATTCAGAAAAGGATTTAAGCGAACTTGACGTGTTTATAAATCTTTTTATTTCCTACGCAAGGTTATGCGAAAAAAAATCAACCTCGGATAATGATGATGAAAACAACGATATACAGCTTGCAGCTCTTGGAACAATCGCAGATATTATGCCGCTGTTAGACGAAAACAGAATTATTGTGCGCCGCGGAATTGAGTCGCTGGAAAAAAAACCAAGACACGGAATTTTACAGCTTCTTCAGAAACTCGATCTTGCAGGCCGCCATTTTGAAACAAAAGATATCTCATGGAAGCTGTGCCCCGCGATTAACGCGGCGCGCAGAATGGGAAGCGCGCAGACAGCGGCGCAGTTATTTTTTGAAAAGGACCTCTTAAAAAGAGAACTGCTCGCGGGCGAACTTGCTTCCATGAACGAAAAACGAAAGGGACTTGAAGAAGAAACATGGGCTTTAATCGAATCAATGGCACACAAAAGTTTTAAAGAATACGATGAAAAGTTCGCGCTTGTTTACAGCGAAAAAATAAACAAGGGAGTCACAGGACTTATGTCGCAGCGCGCATCGCGGAATTTTAATGTTCCGGCGATGGCAGTTTCTGTCGGTGAAAAAATCTGCACAGGATCAATACGCTCCGCGCGCGGCTTTGACATCGGAGTTCTTCTTGAACAATGCGCGGATTTATTCATTGACTCCGGAGGCCACCGGGCAGCCGGAGGTTTCAGTATAACAATGGAAAACTGGGATACATTCCTTGACAGATTAAAAAAGGTAACATCCGCGATTGAATTCGAAGAAGAACCGGCACAAGAGTTCATCAATATTGACGCGGAGCTTCCTCAGAGTTATTTATCCCCTGATATTTTTAAGCTTATTGACAAACTTGAACCTTACGGAAATGAAAACGATCATCTGGTTTTTATGACAAAAAATATTATAATTAAAGATATAAATTTTATCGGCAGACCGGAAGCCAAGCACATAAAGATGACCCTTGATGCGGGAAAATGCAAATGGCCCGCTCTTTACTGGCAGAGCGCAGATCGCGTAACAAATAAAGAATTCGGACTAAATGATAAAGTTGATATCGCGTTTAACATAAACCGGGATTATTTTAAAGGAAATGAAATTCCGCAGCTGTTAATTTTGGATTTGAAAAAAAGCAGTTAAAGGAGGCAGAAATGACAAAAAGAAAATTGTTTTTTTTAACGGCAGTCGTTACGCTGGCTGCCGCGCTGATTGCCGCAGGAGTTAGCTGTTCTTCAAACAATAAGGACTCAGCAGATATTATCAAGGCAGGCGGCCTGGATGCATCAGAAAAAACAGCGTCAGAAGAAGCAGCCGGAATTAACTTAATAGAAATCTTATACATAGAAGAAACACCGCTCATTAATACTTTTTTTCTGCGGCTGGCTGAAACAGAAATATTTCTTTCACCTTATAATTACGCAATTATCCCCGAAACCCTAAGACCCGGAGACCCTGTAACAATCGCTTTCGGTGTCGCAATAAAATACGCCGACTTGATTATTAACGGAAACAGAGTCGCAAGATCCAGGGGATTTGTAATACCCGCCGAAGACGGCTATCCTTCGTTTAATGCGGCGATTATAGGCATCCCCACCACTATAACTTACGGGAACACTGTCATCAGGATAACTGATACAAAAGATATGATTTGGGAATTCAACGTTAATATGGAAGAAAGAGAGTTTAGGTCTGAAAATCTTTATATTACTCCTTCAATGTCAGATATGGTGACAACTCCGGATCCGCAGCTGGATATCGAAGCGAATATGCTCTGGGCGATTTTATCTACGACAGGGAATCAGGTTTACCACACCGGCCCGTTTATCATGCCGGTTGAATCAACAAGAAAGACAAGCCTTTTCGGCGCGCGCAGGGTTAACATTTATCCTGACGGATACAGAGTGACAAATATTCACGCCGGCGTTGATATCGGCGCGGCAATAGCCGGGGAATCCTTTTTGGGAGCGGATATTATTGCCTGCGCAAGGGGACTTGTTGTTCTTAGCAGGTCAAGAATTATATCGGGAAATACGATAATTATAGAACACGCGCCCGGCGTTTATACATCGTATTATCATCTTGATAAACTGATAGCGAGAGAAGGCGAAATAGTTGAAATGGGTGATCTTATAGGTTATGTCGGGACAACCGGTTATTCAACAGGGCCCCATCTTCATTGGGAATTAAGGGTAAGCACGGAGAATACCGATCCGGAATCAATGCTTACAAGGCCGCTTGTTGACAAAAGTCTTATAATAAGTAGACTTTACGGAACACAGGAAATGTAATTCAAAAAGCATTATATTATAGAAAGGAGGTGATTTAATTGGCGCACATCACTGTTGATGACAACGAAATGCTGGAAAAGGCTATTAAACGTTTTAAGCGCATGGTAGAGAAAGAAGGCATTATCCGCGAGTTTAAAAAGAGGGAGTACTATGAAAAACCCTCCACCATCCTTAACAGGAAAAAGAAAGCTAATGCCCGCAAGCTGTTAAAAAGGAATCGTAAGGGAAAAGGTGAATATTAGAAACTTATTCAATAATTCAAAAACCTCTCGGATTAACTATTTGAGAGGTTTGTTTTTTTTACCGATTTTTTTAATTTTAACAACATGCACCACTTTGTCTCCGTTTTCTGTTCAGCCTTTTACCTTCACTAATATTGATGATATTGAGCCTTACTGGCTTTCAAATACAGACGGCGCTTACAGCGGCGCTTCCGAATATTTCCATGGAAAAGTCACCTCTCCGCGCCTTGAGTTTTACGCGTTAAAAATCGATCTTTTTGATCCAAATATCGGCGTTGTAATAAAAACCGAATCCCTAAGCATGAAAGTTTCAAGCTTTGTCCGCGACAATAATCTTATCGCGGGAATTAATACAGTACCTTTTGATATTGTACAATCGGCAGAAGGACAGCCGGTTCAAAATTTAGGCATCGTAATTTCCGACGGAGTAATGCTTTCTCCGCCCAACCGTTTTTTTGATGCGCTGATTTTTTATAATGATGAAATTTCCCGCAAAACAAAAGCCGCAATTATCAGCCAGGCGTCGATTCACCGTTCCGGAGAAGGGGCGGAAAACATTACATACGCAGCCGGCGGTTTTCACCAGATTTTAGCTGACGGAAAGCCCGCGCAAAGAACGCTGGATAACAGTTCGCGCCATCCTCGAAGCGCGGCAGGCGTTTCACAGGACGGCAGATTCCTCTATCTTTTGGTTGTTGACGGCAGAAGAGCGGCAAGCGCGGGAAGCACAGAAGAAGAGACCGCATATCTGCTGTACGCTTTAGGTTCACATAACGGAATTAACTTTGACGGCGGCGGCTCAAGCGCGCTTGCGATGCGCCTCCCGGACGGAAGCATAAAGGCTGTTAACACTCCTGTTCACGGCATGATTCCCGGGCAGGAAAGAGCGGTCGCAGGGTGTCTTGGGATTAGCCTAAGATAATACTCTGAAATAAAAAAATTAAATACTAAAATAAATTTACCGGAAAAAAATTAATGTTTATCAGTCTTTCCAGGGAAAAATAAAATTCCTGAAAGTGCGCGTTCCGGTTCTTTCGCGCTCTTCAATTAAAAGCGCGTCCCAGGGAATCTTACGCCGGTTCGCGCCTGGGTTTGCTTCAAGGTAATCGTATTTTAAAAGACGCAGCCGGAGCGCTTCGTCAAGATAAAGAAGAATGCCGACAGGACCAGGAAACATAAAAGCGAAAAACACAGAAAGCACCAGGGCGATAATATTATTGATAACCATGAAAATCGCAAGACCGGTATTATCAAGACAGATTAACATGCTTTTTTTTATGCCCTTAACAAGCCCGGGCCCAAGCCTTACGACCGCTGTGAAAAAAAACTGAAAAGAAAGAATAGCGAAAAGAGCCGTCCAGAAAATAACCGCGGCAAGAGCCAGTCCGACTAAAGGAGATTCAAAACTTAAATAAAACGGGATTACAACTGTTATAATTAAAAAAAGAACAAATACAAAAAAACCAATAAAAAGACCAGCAGGCCACGCTTCTTTAAAAGCTCTAAAAAATTCCTTAAAAGTAAAAGTGCTGTAATCAGAAATTGATCTGACAACACGCGCGGCAGCGGCAAGATAAATTGTACAAAGAAGAATGCCGACAGCTGTCAGAAAAATATAAAGCGCGATAGATTCTGTAGCTAAAGCGCCAAGCCTTGGAAGAAAAACAGGAACTGCGGAAAAAGCGAAAAAACCTAAATTAAGTACGACAATCTTAAAAAGATTATCCCATAAATCATAAAACGCTTTTTTGATAAGGAAACCAATCATGCTCAAATAATAACGGTGTTATTCAAATTAAGCAATAGTTGTATATCAGTATTAATCTCAATATAATGTAAGAGTAATGAAGTTGTTTTTTCAGGCGGTAATATCATGATTGTAATGAAATTCGGCGGAAGTTCTGTCGCGGACGCGGGGCGTATCCGCAATGTCGCAGATATAATTAAATCTTATCTTTCAAAAAAACCTGTGCAGGTTTTATCAGCGATGGGAGATACAACAGATCACCTTCTGGAAGCCGGAGACCTTGCGCTTAAAGAAGGAAAAGTAGAAATAAAACATGTAGAAAAACTGCACATTGAAACTATCAAGAAATTAAAAATTCCCGCGCAGAAAGATATTGAAGATCTAATGAAAGAACTGTCGCGTCTTTTATCGGGAATCGCGCTTATAAGAGAACTTTCACCAAGAACAAAAGATCATCTTGTTTCATTCGGCGAACGTATTTCTGTGCGGATAATGGCAGCGTATCTGAAGACAATCAATATGAACGCAAGGGCGTTTGATGCGTGGGAGCTAGGTTTTCTTTCCGATTCAAATTTTACAAAAGCTGAACTGTTAAAAGAAAGCTGGGATTTAATTCCGGCGGCGGTTTTAAAACAGGTAAAAGGAAATGTAGTGCCTATTGTCACAGGTTTTATAGCCAAAGACGAAAATGGCAATATCACAACGCTGGGGCGCGGAGGATCGGATTTAACGGCGACGATGATTGCCGCCGCATGCAAAGCCGATGAAGCTCAGGTTTGGAAAGATGTTGACGGAATACTTACAGCCGATCCAAGGATTGTAAAAAACGCGCGGCCTGTTCAGAACGTAACTTATGATGAAGCGGCCGAGCTTGCGTACTTCGGCGCACAGGTGCTTCACCCAAGGGCGATGCAGCCGTGCATGAAAACCGGCGTTCCTGTCCTTGTAAAAAATTCATATAACACCGAAGCGCCGGGAACAAGAATTGAGCAGACACTGACATCAAAGAAAAACACTCCGGTGCGCGCAATCACATCCAAACACGCGGTAACAGTGATAGATATAATATCGACACGAATGCTGGGACAGTACGGTTTTCTTGCGGAAGTATTTTCCATTTTCGCAAGGCACAGTATTTCCGTGGATATGGTGGCGACAAGCGAAGTTTCCGTTTCCCTCACTCTTGACGCGGCGTATGAATTAACCGAAATAAAAAAAGAACTGGGAAAAATCGCAAGCGTGGAAATAAAAACCGGAAAAGCGATTGTTTCGATAATCGGAAATGTGAAACGATCTTCGGAAATACTGGCAAGGGCTTTCAGAATCTGTCAGCTTTTAGGAATACCCGTGCAGATGGTATCGCAGGGCGCAAGCAAGGTTAACATCAGTTATATTGTAAACGAAAATGAATCCGAGGAAGTTGTTAAGGCTCTGCATTTGGAATTTTTCGAAGCGCAGGTAAACGCCGGAGTAAAATCATGAACATTGCTTTAATCGGCTACGGCAAAATGGGCAGGATGATAGAACAGGCTGCGCGAAGCAGCGGACATAATGTAACGGCAGTCATCGATCCGGCCGCGGAAGAAGCCGGTTTAAGAATAAACAAAACAATCGCGGAAGTTGATTTTTCTTCTGTTGATGCCGCGATAGAATTTACTCAGCCTGATAAAGCGGTAGAAAACATTATCGCTCTTGCGGAAAGAAAAATTCCTGCTGTTGTAGGAACAACAGGCTGGCACGATCGCATTGGCGAAATTGTTAAAGCGGTTGAAAAAGCAAACAGCTCGATTTTATGGGCGTCAAATTTTTCCATCGGGGTAAATATGTTCTACCGCATCGCGTGGTACGCTGCGGAGCTTGTTAATAATTTTAATGAATACGATGTCGGCGGTTTTGAATCGCATCATAATAAAAAAATGGACAGCCCGTCGGGGACGGCAAAGACGCTTGCAGAAGGCGTGCTTTCAAGAATCGATCGTAAAAAGAAAATTGTCTGGGAGACAATGAACAGAAAACCAGAAGCCGGTGAGCTTCACTTTCCAAGTCTTAGGATGGGAAGCGTCCCCGGAACGCACAGCTTGTTTTTTGACTCATCCGCGGATACAATCGAAATTACGCATACAGCCCGCAGCCGCGAAGGCTTTGCTTCAGGCGCGGTGCGTGCCGCCTCATGGCTTACAGAAAAAAAAAGATACGGAGTTTTCACAATCGATGATATGATGAAAGATATTTTTATAAAAGTTTAATTTTATAAGAGGTTTATATGACAGAGTTTCGGGGAGCGTACACGGCGCTTGTAACGCCGATGACAGAGTCGGGTGAAATTGACTACGATGGTTTTAAAAGGTTAATTCAATTTCAAATCGCCGAAGGCATAGACGGGATTGTTCCGCTTGGGACAACCGGAGAAAACCCCACGCTGGATGAAAAAGAAGAAGATAAATTAATCGAGACAGCGGTAAAAGAAGCCACTGGAAAAGTTAAGGTCATTGTCGGCGCCGGTTCAAACGACACAAGGCACATGATCAAATACACAGAGCGTGCGAAAAAAATGGGCGCAGACGCGGCTCTTGTTGTAACTCCTTACTATAATAGACCAAACGACGACGGTTTAATCCGCCACTTTGAAGCCGCCGCGAATGCCGGCATTCCAATCATCGTTTACAACATCGCTTCACGCACAGGCAGAAACATTCCGGCGCAGCTCATGGAAAAAATCGCGCGTATTCCAAACATAGCAGGCGTAAAGGAGTCTTCCGGAGACATCGTTCAAATCGGCGACATCATAAGAGAAATCGCTCTTCCGCGAAAGAACACACCCGGCTTACAAAAATTTTCTGTTCTCTCAGGCGACGATCCGTTTACTCTGCCTCTTATCAGCATGGGCGGCGACGGCGTTATCTCTGTCGTTTCTAATTTACTCCCCGCGAAAGTAAAAGCGTTAACAAAAGCCGCTCTTGAAGGAAAACTAGAAGAAGCCCGCAGCATCCACTACGAACTAATCCCATTTATTAAAGCCGCGTTTATAGAAACAAACCCGGTCCCAATCAAACAGGCTCTTTCCTGGGCAGGCCTTCCCGGCGGCCCTACGCGCCTTCCTCTTGGCAAGCTCGCTCCCGCAAGCGAAGCAGTCTTAAAAAAAGCAATGACAGATTTAGGGATATTGAAGTAACGAAGGTTCAAGGCGGCAGATGACTGTATAACCAGATCTTCACCTAAATAAATTAAAAAACCAACACCAAATATCTTAATAACCTCGGATATGAAAGCATGATTATATCTTTTTTCAGAGTGTCTTTTGCGATACGAATAAATTTTTTCGGGATTATACCCTCACGTATACTTACATATTTACATTAGTCTACAACTGTAATATAATTTAACTATCATTAAAACAATGGGAGTTAAACAAAATGACATTTTTTGAATTTAACAAAAGATTTCCAA
>Ga0209755_10000449_pt1 | contig 75105 bp, 55 predicted proteins | sample TergutCo191P1_FD_187301 | JGI IMG/M metagenome (GOLD analysis project Ga0209755, IMG submission 187301) | Cornitermes sp. P1 segment gut microbial communities from Petit-Saut dam, French Guiana - Co191P1 (SPAdes) (version 2) | ecosystem: Host-associated > Arthropoda: Insects > Digestive system...
AAAACCCGCTCGTGTAGCCGCTCGCAGGTTTTGTTACTTTTTTCAAAAGTAACCCCTTAGCACCTTTGACACGCCATTTCGCCTTACGGCTTCATGGCGCATCAAAGGTGCAGGGGGTCAGCCGACGGCTTTTGTGCCTTACGGCACATGAAAACCAAAAAACCAGCTTGTGCTGTTATCCATTATCCGCACAAGCCCAAAATCCAAAATCAAAGGAGCATACCCATACATGACTAACAGAAAAATATCTCACGCAAGGGGCAGAGGTTCACTCAACCACAATAACCGCAATCACATTTACAAAAATGTTGATGCCAGCAGAACGCCCGATAACATTTACTACGCCAAAGAAAGTTTGGCAGATGCCTACCAAAAATGTTTCGGTGAAGCTGTAGAGAATTATAACACGAAACAAAAACGTGCCGATAGGAAAATCGAGAATTACTATACTCACCTTTTCGGCAACGCCAACAAAGATACCGTTGCTACATCTTCAAATAAAGAAAAATCTTTTTACGAGATTGTGGTTGGTATCGGTGATAAAAATACTTGCGCCGTTGGTTCACCTGATGGAGAACTGGCGGCTAAAATTTTGGACGAATACGCAAGAGGATTTTCGGAGCGTAACCCAAACTTCTATGTTTTCAATTCTGTGCTACACATGGACGAAAAAACGCCGCATCTTCATATTGATTATGTGCCGATTGCAGACGGCTATAAAAATGGTATGGCGGTTCGCAATAGTCAATCCGTGGCGTTACAGCAAATGGGGTACGGCAAAAATAAAAACTCTATCAATGAGTGGCGTATACAGGAGCGAAACATATTAAAGGTACTTTGCAATAAGCACGGTCTTGAATTTGCCGAGGAAACCAAAGGGCGGGGCAAGACCCATACGCCAGACGAGTACAAAAAAATCCGTGATGAAGTCAAGGAAGAACTCCGAGCCGACCCCGATATTATGGATGAATTGAGGGCAGAGGTTGAGAGTGATTTACTATCCGAGCAACAGCACCTTGTAGACGATATAACCAAGCATGAGGGCGAAATAGCCGACCTACAGACCCAAAAGAACACGCTGAAAAATGAACTTGATAGCATTGAGGGCAAACGCATGACACTTGAAACTGTAAAGGGCTATACCGCCACACCCTCCAAGCTGAACAAGGCTAATGTTGTAATTCCGCTTACCCAATACGACAATCTCAAAAAAACTGCAATTGAGGGAGCGCAGAACGCACGGCAACAAAAAGATATGCGAGATAGAAAAAAGGCACTCGACAGTAGGGAGCAAGCATTAAACGGCAGAGAGGTCGAACTAGAGGGCAAAGAAAAAAGCCTTGATAACAAGTTGAAAAAGGCAAACAGCGAAACCCAAAAATACAAACAGCTTTATAATCAAGAGTGCAGCTCTACGTCCGACTTAATTTCACAACTCTCCCATCAGAAAAACGAAGCCAAGCGTTGGGAGGGTAACTATAACAACCTCTACCGCCAGCACGTTCAGTTAAAGCGGGGTAAGGGGTTGGAGATATAGAACCTTACGCCACAGGGCTAACTTGTGGCGGTTTTTGCTTCTATTTTCCCTGTATCAAAAAAGTTCCTCTTGACAAGAAGCCGAACGGAATTTTCTTGGGTACGCCGGGTTCCGGCAAATCATTCTCCGCAAAGCGTGAAATCATCAATGTTTTCCTGCTTACCAAAGACGATATTCTCATATCAGACCCGGAGGGAGAGTATTATCCGCTGGTGTCACGGCTTGGCGGTCAGGTCATAAAGTTATCACCCACATCAAGCCATCATATCAACCCGCTCGACATAAGCGAGGACTACGGCGACGGCGATGACCCACTCACGCTCAAAAGCGACTTCGTATTATCTTTTTGCGAACTCATTATCGGCGGCAAAGACGGGCTTTCCCCTGCGGAAAAAACCATCATCGACCGCTGTGTGCGCCGTGTGTACGACAACTACTTCAACGACCCGCAACCTGAAAATATGCCTATACTCGGTGACTTGTACGAGCTTGTCTGCAATCAGCGTGAAGATGAGGCGCAGCACATTGCGGCGGCTTTGGAGCTGTATGTGACAGGCTCGCTCAACGTCTTTAATAACCGTACCAACATCGACCTTAAAAACAGGCTCATTTGCTACGATATCAAGGAACTCGGCAAGCAGTTAAAGAAGCTGGGAATGTTGATATTACAGGATTCCGTATGGTGTAGGGTCAGCGCGAACCGCGCCAGCAAACGCGCCACATGGTTCTATGTGGACGAGCTGCATTTGCTCTTAAAAGAGGAACAAACGGCGGCATATACGGTGGAGTTTTGGAAAAGATTCCGAAAATGGGGCGGGATTCCGACAGGCATCACGCAAAATGTAAAGGACTTCCTGCTCTCCCATGAGTGCCAAAACATCTTTGAAAACAGCGACTTCGTGTACCTCTTGAACCAAGCCGCAGGCGACAGGCAAATCCTCGCAAAACAGCTTGGCATCAGCCCCCACCAACTCAGCTACGTCACCCACGCCAACGAGGGCGAGGGGCTTTTAATCTATAACGGCATGATAATCCCTTTCAAGGATAAATTTCCAAAGGACGGAATCAACGGCGGCAAATCCGAAATCTACGCGCTCCTTACAACAAAACCAAGTGAGGTTGCGGATTCTGCGGAGGTGGTCAAATGACACAAGCGGCAAACGCATTGGCTGACAACCCCTATGTACAGGAGCTATTTAGCGTACTGAAAGAAAACGACAAGGACACGGCTGGGCTTTCCGCACTGCTGGGCTACGTCAAGCAGATGGAGGACTTTGTAAAATCAGCCGAGGGGCAGATAGTTGATATGAAATGTCAAATCGGCGAAATGAAAGAAATCCAAAAGCACCCGATAAAAACAGCTTTACAAAATACGTGCGAATCGTTGGAAAAGCAAGTCACGGGCATTAAGTCACAGCTTAATAAGCTCCGCGCAAGCATCGTGGAAGCCTGTAAACATGCCCTGACCGCCGTTAAGGAAAAAGGCGTCACCGCTCTTGATAAGCTGGCGGGCTTTTTCCACATCAAGCAAGCCTGCGAGAAAATCCAAAAGGACTGCTCACATGCAATGTCCGGGTGCGATAAGTCCGTCGCGAAAATTGAGCAGTTTAGCAAGGAATACCACGAAACTGGCCTACACCTTAAAAATATGTTCCGCATTGCAATCGGCAAGGACGCTGTAGCGCAGGCGAAAGAAAGCGGCGCATTGGCAAAATCTATGTGCGCACCATATAAAGCTGAAAAGAAATGCCTTAACAGCATTTGCACGACGGCAGGTAAAGCCGCCGCCAAGTTAGAAGAACTCGGTAAAAGTGCCGCTGAAATCAGGCAGGCGAGTGAGGAGCGGCAGATGGGCAAAAATATCGGCGCGGAAAAACACCTTGTTGAATTTGAAGCAAAAGCGAAACAGCTAAACGCCGCAACCTGTGAACAAACAGCCGAAAAATCCGCGAAAGCCCTTGATTTCAAACCGAAAGAGGCAGATGCGGCGGTGATGGCATGAGCCGAAAAAAAGGCGGCGGCAGAGATACCCGCAACAATGATGTTCTGAAATCACGGGATAAGGCCGTAAATAAGATGACCAAAGACGGCCTTGTGGAGCATAACCTCACCACCGATGAGGAAAAGCGTATCAGCAAGCGTGATAAGCGTTTTGACCTGCGGAACAACCCTGTAGATGTGCAGGCCGATGATGTTGCCGCAGATATGCCGCAGGATATATATAACGCTATGTTCCCGCAGGGCAGCGGCGAGGGTAACGTCATAAACTTTGCGGAAGCATCGCAAAACCTCACTAATCAAGCGGATTCCTACAGCTTGTCCCAACTTGGGACGAAGCAGAAAGGCGACAATATAATCGACATCGCCGATGCTGATGCCGCTAAACGAAGTGCCGCAAAAAAGCGGCAAAGGCAGGCGTATTCACGGAGCAGCGGAAACAATACAAGCGCACCGCCACCACAGCTTGCGGAAATATATGACTTCCCAAAACCGCTTGACGATAACAGCGCATCCGAAAATACCGAACCGTCAAAGCCTATAACACCTGATGCAGAGCATGAGCCACGGGGCGCAATCCGCCATAAAAGCAAAAAAACTGTGCCGCTGAGTGAACACAGGCTGTCTAATCTTCGGCAAGCGCCCAAACCCGGCAAATTTACTGTTGCGCCTACTGTAGACGAACCCGGCAGGCACGTTGACGTTGACGCTCATGGCAAAGCAGAACCGCTAAAACACAGGAAGAATCAGCAACCGGAGCATACAGAGCAGCCACTCGATGCCGACGAAGCTCTGCATGGCGATGCTACCGATGATACAGCGCCACACGAATATGGCCCAACGAACCAACCGGGAAGCCCAGCCGATTCCACGAAAGGCAAACAATTACGGCACCAGCGCAAAGATGCGAATATCGACCATGATTCCGACGGCAGCAAGTTAGAACTCCCGGATACAGTGCCACCCCATGACGATTCTAACGGCGAAACATCTTCTGATGTTGCCGAACCTCAACCTCCTGCACGGCGACGAGGGTTACAACCCGAATCCGATAAACCTAAACCCTCGCCCAAAACCATCAAACTGGAGCATAGGGCAGAAAAAGCATCGGATAAGCTGGACAAGGCGAAAAGCAACCTACCCACCAAACACAAAATCGGCATAGAGCGCACCTTTGACGAGGACACGGGCAAAAGCAAAACCCGCCTGAAATTCGATAGCGAAGTCAAAACCCAGCGCGACCACCTGAAAGGGCCTGTACCCTTGCGCCCTGTTAAGTTCGCTGCAAATGCCGCCATTACCAAAGCCCACATGAAAATCTATCAGGCGGAGCATGAAAACGTAGGCACTCAGGCGGCTCATAAGGTGGAGTTGGCCGGCGAATCTGTTGTGCGCTCGGCACTCCGCCACCGCAAACTTGCGCCATACAAAAAAGTGGCAAAGCTGGAGCGGAAACTTGCAGGCCGCTCGGCAAAACTTTCATATCAGCGCGCCCTGCGCGAAAACCCACAGATGAAGAAAAACCCCATTGCGCGGTTTTGGCAGAAACGCAAGCTGAAACGGAAGCACATCAAAGCCGCGCAGCAGGCACAAAAAACGGCGGCAAAGGCAAAAAAAGCCGGTTCAATTATGACAAGGGCAATGCGGACGCTGGCGATGCTTATCAAGAAAAACCCCAAAGTCATAATAATTGTAATTGTGCTGTTCGTGCTTATAAACATTGTATCATCGTTAATCGGTGCGCTTTCGGGATTAGGCAGCGGCGGCGTGGGCGCGGTTTTTGCCACAACCTACCTCTCGGAAGAATCGGAAATAGAGGCAGCTTCCCTTGCGTATAGCCGTTGGGAAATGGACTTGAGGATGGCGATTCTAAACGTTGGGGAAACCCACCCCGGCTTTGACGAGTACCGCTTTAACACAGGCGAAATCAGCCACAACCCCTTTGAGTTAATGGCATACCTAACTGCAACGCGCGTTATCTTCACTTTTGCGGAAATCGAATCCGATTTGCTGGCGTTGTTTGACGAACAGTATCAGCTAAGTTTTACGCCAAGCGTCGAGGTGCGTTTCCGTGACAGCGGCGAAGTGGACGCAGAGGGTAATCCCATCTACGAGCTGTTTGACTGGCACGTTATGACTGTTACCCTGACCGCCCAAAACTTCAACGAGGTTGTATGGAACCGCATGACCCCGACCAGCGCCTGCATTACGACTTGCTCATGCAGACGCAGGGGCAACGGCAGATTGTCGGCAGCCCGTTTAACTTTCCTTGGCAGCACCTTATCACAAGCGGCTACGGTTACAGAATCCACCCAATCACAGGACTCCGCAACCTGCACCGCGGCATTGACATAGGCTTGCCTACAGGCACGGAAATACTGGCGGGGTTTGACGGCACTGTAACTTTTGCAGGCTACAGCGGCGGTTACGGCAATGTTGTATTTATTCAAGGCGCAGACGGCATTGAAGCCCGGTACGCCCATATGGACACCATCGGCGTTACAGCCGGACAAACCGTAGAATTGGGCGATGTTATAGGGACGGTTGGCAGCACAGGCAGTTCCACCGGGCCGCATTTGCACATGGAAGTCTTGCGAAACGGTCAATTTCTTAACCCCATATTCTTTGTGGACATGGGACACACCATTTTTACGGATTCGGGCGTTTGATTCACTAACAAAATTTGAGACAGGAGGCAATATTTATGGTTCTTAACCCCAAAATAATCAAGGTAAACTCCGCTATCGACAAGACCAACGAGCAGATAGCGGAACTCCAAGCAAGGCTAAAAGACTTGGAAAAGCAGAAAACACAGCTTGAAAATGATGAAATTGTGGCGATGTTCCGCCGCGAAAAGCTGAACGAGGACGAATTTGCGGCGATTCTTCAATCAGGGCGAAAAAAAGCTCTGCAGCAACCATCGCAAGCACCGCAACCACGGGATAAACCCAATGAAACCCCGCAGTATCGAAAGGAGGACGGGCGTGATTCCAATAACGAAACCTAAACACGCGCGGCACATGCCGCGCTCATTAGCGGCCATAGCCGCAACCTTAACGCTCATGCTTTGCATAGGCGTTTTTACTGCCACGGCGCTTGCATCGACATGCGGCTATTATCCGCCGCCCTTGATTGTAAATACCGCATGGCTTGACGGCGAAACAATCCGCATAGACGTAACCGACCCGCAAACAGGCACAAGCTCATCTATCGCCGTGCCTTTAAGCGACCATCTACGCACCAGCGAGAATATTGAGTTTATCGCAATTCAAGCCGTGGATGCAGACGGCAGGCAGTCGGGCGTGATTGAGGTTAGGAATCCGCTTTTTAACCCCAATCTGCCGCAACCCGAAGCGGATACGGATAATGCCCCTGCGGAAAATGAAAACGGGCAAGACGAGCCTACCGACGAACCGCATGAAGATAATCAACTGAAACCCTTAACTCCTGACGGCACAGGCACGGTTATCGACAACATAACCGACAACGGCAGAGAGTTTTTCACAATTGGCACAGAGGACGGCAATGTATTTTTCCTCATAATCGACCGCCACCGCGATGCCGATAACGTCTACTTGCTTAATGCCGTCACTGAGGAAGATTTAATCTCACTCGCCCAAGCGGGAGGCAGGGATGTTGCTCCGAGCGGCACAGGGAGCAGCGTTTCTGCAATCCCGATACCGCCGCAAGTAACAGAGCCAAACGAACAAGACCCCGCCGAAACAACCCATACCCCTGAAGCTGGCCCGGCAGACGAACGCCCGTCCGCGCTGCGTCAAATCGGGAGCAATCTGCTGTTTTTCATCGGCATTATTGCGGTTGTAGGCGGCCTTGCATACTACATTAAAGTTGTGCGTCCAAGGAAAAGCGGCTTTGCAGACAATTACGGCGATGAGCCGGACGATTACGGTTATGACAATGCCGTCGATGAGGACGACAGCGAACCGGAGGACGGTGATGAAGATTGAAAAAATTAGCGTTTATGGCAGTCTTGGTACTGCTGCTTGCAATGCCGGCGTTTACGGCGTTTGCAAGCGAACAGGGCGACGGCAACCTGTCAATAACTGTTGTCGTGCCACCGCCTAGCGAAAACCAAACAGAGCAGACCGTACAGGTGTCGCAAGCCCCTGTGATTTACCACGTTTACCCCGTCCATGTATGGGAGAGCCGCGAGAACGGGCGCAGGGAAATTATCCGTGTATATGAGCTTCATGATAATGAAAGCCCCACCCAAATTCCAAGAGAGCCGTTTGAGCGTGACGGGTTCCGCTTTGAACTTGCCGAAATCGTGCGGCGCGAAATTCCCACCCACAGCACGATAGACCATGTGGAAACAATCGAGGTCAGCACCCAAGCAAACGACCTTGAATCGGTACTCCGTTTGCTCTCTCCTACGATTGAATATCTGCGTGAGGACGGCTATTTTGGCGTACTTGCCCTTGATATTTCTTCTATTCAGATTCAATCGCAAGGCACGACCAGCAGCAACTTCACCGCGACACGCACAAGGGAGTTTCCGCATTTATCAAGCCCCGATACTGCATTAGTGCCGAGGACAATCACGGACGGCGGAAGGAATTATAACCTCGCTAACGTGGAGTGGCGTACCCAAACATCTGATGCGGTAGATTACCGGCAAGTAGCCAATACATTTACAGCCGTTGCGACCTATACAAGAGTAGGCACAAGGGTTTCCACCATCGGCTATACTACGACTGCCGAATACCGTGGGCAAATCTCGCGGATTGCCACAGGCAGAACGGAATTTACCGCCCATTTTATCGGCATACCCGTTGTGATACCGACCGTTACCGTAGGACAACCCGAAGGCGCGGATTGTGCGGAAGCTGAAATATCCAATCAGCCGCCCGTTATAGAGAATGTAACGGTGGAACAGGTTCATATCGGCGGCATTGTGATTGAAACGGAGACCGTTACCCATGAGTCAGTTGAAGCTGACCCTGCCGACCATGAGGAAGTTGTGGAAGAAGATGAGGACGACGAAACAAGCGGCTTTCCCATCGGCAATGCCCTCATTGCCTTGCTCGTCGTTGGCGGCATGGTGTTTGCCTACTTCCTCGGTAAAAAAGGCATTGCAATGTTTAAGGCTATGCGCAAACCCGCCTGTATGCTCCTTGCCTGCGGTTTTCTTCTCGGCGCGACGGTAAATACGGCATATGCCGCAGAAATCCCGCGATACGGCTTCGGCGCACACAGTTCTGAATCTGCCGTGCATATGGACGGTCGGCACGAAGCACAGCACTCACATCAAGCCGTCCATTTCAATCGCGGCACAGCAAGCCCAAGCGCGGACACAGTTCATTTCCACCCCCGCGCATCAAGCCAAAACGCAGGGGGAGCAATCCACTTTGCGCCTAACCGCGCTTCCCCTGTAACTGTGACCCCTGCGGGTTACAACTACGGTGAAAGGCTCGGCGTACTGACCGTGGAGCGGACAGGCAGGCGAATAAACGTCATTGCGGGCGCAACGATGGAGGCGATGGACTTCGGTGCCGGACACTTTTCGTTCACAGGCTTAAACTACGGCAATACTGCCCTTGTCGGGCATAACCGTGGCCGCACAAATGGATTTTTCGACTTTGTGCGGCATTTGCGCAAGGGCGATATTCTAACCCTTGAAGCAGGGGGCATTACCCGAAGTTACGCGGTTGCAATGATGCACACCATAAGCTACACAGATTTTTCGCCCCTTGCGCAGTTCGGCGACCATAGGCTCACCCTCATAACCTGCGTTGAATACCAGCGCACACAAAGGCGCGTGGCTGTAGCCGTCGCCGCACAGTAATACAAATCTTAACTTAATCGGAGGTATATTCTTTATGACAGAACAACGTAAATTTATTTTGAAACGCATTATCCCTGCGCTTGTGGCTGTAGCGGTATTTTTAATACTCGCATTGACACAAGCCGAAGCAGCCTACGCCGCTCCGCAGTACGGATTCGGGCGCGACCCCGGCAGGACTGACACAATCAATGAAAACGACTTCCACACAAGCCAGTGGGACAGGTTCAGCTTCAACTATAAGTTCACATCGGGCTCAGACCACCGCTTTGAACTCGGCAGACCCACGCAATTTAACGGCTTTGTACCTGTTGATGTTCTCTCGGTGAATATGCGCCGTGACGCCAACGTGTCGCTGCGTCCGCCCCACTACGGCATTTTCAGCGGACACATCCCGACAGCCCCTGTCAGCAGGTTCTTCCCGCAGCCTTCAAACCCCAACTTCCATCAAGCGGCAGTGCTTGAAAGCCCCAATGTAGACCCACGCTTCGACACGCTGCGCCAAGGCACTAACGCACAGCCAATCGGCAACCCGATGAATATGCAGTGCAGCGTAAGCACCGGGGAGTTCCTGCCGCCCACATCAATATTGGGGCAAGGCAACTGATTTCCCCATGAGTCTGGCACACTGCGGCTACTGAAAAAGCTCAATAAATTTCGGATAAGCTATTGACTCTGTGCCTCATAATGCAATAATCCGCAGCACAACAAAAAACCAAACCACTAAGAGGACTGCTATAACGGCGGTTCTCTTTTTATGCACAAAGCACGAATGCCCATAAACTATATCTGAAAGGAAAGCCATATGATAAAAATAATAAACTCAAGGAAATTCAAGCTGGTAATGGTTGCGCTCCTATTTGCGTTGACGCTCTTTGGCGTAGTCCCATTGGAGGCGTTTGCCGCAAACAGCACGGAGGACAGCCCCACGGACGGCCATGATATGTACTTAGGTATGCGGTACATTCCGTTTGAAGGCGAAATGATACCCGTCACTGACGGGCGTGTGCTTGCTGTCACCAAGGTAACAATGCCGAGGGTGCGTACAGGCTTGCCCCCGGCAGGTGCAATTTTCAGCATGAACCCCGCATGGCAAGCGCCCATATCCGTGACAATGCAGGGCCACGGCAATATCCATTCCCGGCGCTACCATGTAACGGTCGGCGGCGTTCAGTATGAGGCATTCTGCGCCGACCCCGGCCTTGCAGGGCCTTTGGAAGCGGCATCGGCAAACCCCAACTATGTCTACCAGATGGTCGGCGAAGTAACCGGGGCGCTTGGCGAGCGGCTCAAAGCGGCACTTGCAAACGGCTTCCCGACAAACCCGCAGACATCGGCAGCTACGCTAGACGCAGAAACCAGAGTTGAAAACGCATACATAACGAGGGTGGCGGTGGCAATGGCTGCAAACCCATCAAGGACTTTCGGCGGCGATGCCGAAACGGTGGCAAGGGCAGAGGGCCTTATCGCCAGAACCCCCTTTGTGGGCGTTGACTTTGCCGCCAGAGGCTCTGCCCTGCTTGTCAACGGAGCGGAAAGCGCAAGCGACACCGGCAGGGAAATCAATGACGATATAGCCCAATCGGAAACTTTTAGCGTGGCGACGCACAGAATCACCCATGACCCCCTGCTCCCGTTCAGGTTTGAATGGGCTTCCGACACTCCGGCAGGCGCTCAGTTGTTTGTTGGCGGCACTCTCCATGCTACTGCGCCAAGCAACAACAATGCCATAGTATCCGGCAATGTTACATTCGACATCCGTATGCCGAACACTGCCGCAAACCAGAACGTCACGGCGGCGGTCAACCTCGTAAACCCAAACGCGCAGTTTGCAGGGCGTGTATGGCGTATGCAGAACCCGTCCAACCCGACAGGGTTTCAGGACATAGTTTTCTACATACCCGCTTACGGCGCTACCGCATCGTTTAGCTTCACAAGCGATGAAGTGCCACCACCTCCTCCACCTCCGCCACCTCCCCCTACTACTGTTTCTAACGAAGTGCGCATCCAAAAGATAGACGCGCTGACGAGGGAGAACATACCCGGCGCGCTCATGAGGCTCAGGGGAATGAGCAGCCATCAGGCCGTCACCGGTGACGGGCAGATTTGGGAGATAGACAACACGGGCATCAATATTTCCCAAGTTCTTACTGCCGGAGCTACGACCGCCGTTCCCGGCGGTGTCGCTAGCACTGTAACTGACGGAGTGTGGACGCTTGAGGGCTTACCTTTCGGCTTTTTCATGGTTGAGGAGGAGCGCGCCCCATACGGCTATTCCTTGCTTCCGCAGCACACGGCTTTCGGCTTCTGGCTGCTGCCGCCAAATGTAGTAATTCAGGCAGAGGGCGAAGCTATCCAATGCCCGGAGACCGGCGAAGTCCTCCATATTGAAATCGAATACGAAATCATAGAGGAAGGCGGCATAAACTCAATCTTAATCACATTTGAAAATTATCCGTTCGGCACAATCGAACTGGAGAAAATCTGCGAGGTCACGCGCCAGCCGATACAGGGTGCTGCGTTCATGATTGAGGGATATTTCCCCGAGAGCAACCAAGGAGGGATACCGACGCAGCGCATGGCGACGACGGACGCTTCCGGGCGCATCGTTTGGAACAATCTGCCTGCGGGCATGTTCGCAATCACGGAATTATCAGCAGCACCGGGGTTTATCCTCGACAGCAGCACGACTACAGTACCGCTCACATGGGGGCAGACTGCAACCGTTGTACTGACCAATACCCCTATGTCCAGTCTGGAAGTCATAAAGATAGACGGCAACACTGGAGCAGGGCTTGACGGCGCGGTGTTTGAGCTTCGCGACCCCACGACAGGCGAAACATGGACAGGCACAACCGCCGGCGGCTCGGTCAGGCTGGGCCAAGGCTCCAACGGCAACGAACTGGTGCCGGGCAGGACTTTCATACTTACGGAACTGCAAGCACCTCCGGGATATGTGCTGATGGCAGAACCGCAGGAAGTCGTGCTTTCGCCCGGCGACAACAACCAAGTGACCGTGCGGAACTTCCAAAACCCAAGCCTTACAATCATCAAGCGCGATGCCGCAACGCATGAACTGCTTGCCGGAGCGGTATTTGAGGTTGTATTTGAAAACGGGCAGGCAATCGCCGGAAGCCCCTTTACAACTGATGCACAAGGCAGAATCGTTATCGCTGAAATCTTGGGCGACAACGAATTTGAACGCACCGTTATCGTAACGGAAATATCCCCGCCGCCGGGGTATAACCTTGCAAGTCCCAACTGGCAGCGTGTCGTAATGCGCGCAGGCGAGGACAATGTAATCACATTCGATAACGAGCGTATGCCTACGCTTACAATCCAAAAGATAGATGCCCGCACAGGCTACCCCATACAGGGCGCATGGTTTGATATTGAATATCTTGGCGCGACCGCAGGCACGGGCAGCGGCAATATCGGGCCGGGTGGTATGCTTACGGGAAACCCGTTTATCACGGACAGCGACGGGCGCATCGTTATCCACGGCGTATATAGCGGACGCTATCGCATACGCGAGGTACGTGCCGCTAATAACTACTGGCTGACACCGCTAGAGGCAGACAGGACGTGGATTATAGAGGTGCGCGACAATGAGGACTACACCATTGTCGTAGAAAACACATTGCTCCCTACTCTTGTTATCACCAAGCGCAACGCCCTCACTTGGCGGCCAATCCCCATGACGCAGTTCAGGGTAGATTTTGAAGTGCCGAACAGCCCGCATGTCCAGCATATAGGTTATTTTATGACAAATATGCAGGGGCAGATTATTTTGCCTTTCGTGCAAGTAGGCTGGTATCGCGTAACGGAAACCCGCCCTGCTTTCGGCATGACGCTTGCGGTCAACAATAATTTCCGAGTGTTCCTACAGCCGGGGGATAATTCCTATTCCCTTATCCAGCAAGGCATCATAGCAAGCGAAAGTATGATTGCGCCTATGCCGCCAACTGCTCCCGAACTCGGCGATGAGCCTGCTTTTGAGCCCGACGAGGCCGATAGAGAGTATCTGCAACGCGGCAGCGACGCTACCGAAAACGCACCCACGCCGGACATTCCCGAAGATGCGGATGTCGAAGCCATAGAGCCGGACATGGATGCAATAGTTGACGGTGCGCTTGCACCGGAAGCAGGCGGTCCGGAAAACAGCGTCTATACAAATTTCCCCGATGATTTCTTCTATAGGATTGACCTTGAAAACATCGGGATAACCCTCTATGACAACCCACCTCTGACGGAACGCATGAGCGCCAATCTGCAAGTTTGGGGCGGCGACCATTTTTGGAACAACGAGCTTGGGGTGTGGAATTTCCCGCAAAACAGCCTTATTATCCGCAAAGAAAACGCAATCACAGGCGAACTTTTGCAAGGCGCTACATTCTCTGTAACGCAAATTTCTAGCGGCAATGACAGCGGCTTGGCCGGCACAATCATAGGTTACTTTACCACTAACCACAGCGGAATTATCGTAATCGCAGGGCTTGACCCCGGCTATTTCTTAGTCGAAGAAACCGTCCCGCCCGATAATTTCACACTATCCACAAACAACCGCCAGCACGCATTTTTGCGGCCTGACGGCACAAGCATTGTGGAAATGACATTTTCTAATCTGCCGTACAGCAGCATGATTATCACCTTGCGCTGCTCCGTGACGGGCGCGCCTATCCCTAACGGCGAGTTCCGTATTACAAACTCAGCCGGGGCTGTAGCCGGCACGGACAACGGGCATTTCTGGACTAACTTGCAAGGCGAAATCCTTATCCCCAACGCCGTACCCGACAGCTATGTAATCACCCAAGTGACCGTACCGCCGCAGTTTGTTATCCGGCTTGTGCAGTCTACCCAGACAATAAGGGTAAACCCCACGGGGCAGATTTACAGGGTGGACTTTTTCAGCGACCCGTTATCTCAACTTCTCATTACACTGCGCTGCGAGGTTACGGGGCAGCCGGTACAAGGCGGGGAGTTTAGAGTAACTAATTCCGCAGGCAATGTTGTCGGAAACGCAAACGGCATTTTCTTCACCAACCTGCAAGGCGAAACAACAATCCCTAACCTCGGCGTAGACAGCTATGTGGTGACACAGATTAACGCGCCGGACGGGTTTAGGCTTGGCGGACAAAACAGCCAGACCATTTTTATACAGCGTCCGGCAGAAACTTATGCGCTGAACTTCACCAACGAGCCGTATAGCGGTTTGATTATTCAAAACTTAGATGGCTATAACGGCGACCCGCTACCCGGCGTCCGTTTCCGCATTGACCGCATAGGCGACAGTGGCAACGTGCTTATAGGCGAACACGTTACCGATAATAACGGCAGAATTGAACTTACGGGGCTTCTTGGCTCATTTAACATCACCCAGCTTGACGTTCCGAACGGCTGGGAGTTTGATGCGCAGCCAACCAGAATCGCCCATGTGAACACAGGCGCGCCGACGCTTGTGACTTTCCATTCCCCGCGCATGGGAAGTTTAGAAATCACACTTACAGACGAGGACGGCAACCCGCTTTCCGGCGGACGCTTTGAAGTGCGCCGTCAGAACGGTCAGTTTGTAGGTGAGTTTGTTACCCCTGCAAGCGGCATGGTCAGCATACCGAACCTCGGCAGCGGTTGGTTTACTGTAGAGCAAACTGCCGCACCACAAGGCTTTGTTATGACCGACACAGGACGCAGTGTGGAAGTCGCAGCAAACACCGTGGCGCGCACAGGCTTTGTAAACGCAAGGCAGCCGAGCTTGATTATCGAAAAAGTCGATACGGAGGGCAACCCCCTTGCCGGAGCGGAGTTTGAAGTCAGACGCTTAAACGGCGAACTTGTACACCGCGTCGTCACAAACAGCGGCGGTACAGCTGTAATTGACGTTCTCGCGCCGGGAGCATATACAATCACGGAGACCCGCGCGCCGGACGGCTTTGCCATCGTTGAGCCGAGCCGTGCTATTCAGGTTGTGGCAGGTGAAACATTGGTAGAGCGGTTTGTAAACCCCCGCCTTGCCATGTTTGTCATTCATAAGATTGACGGAGTAACAGGTGAATCTCTGCAAGGCGTTATTTTTGAGATAACCACCCTCGCTGGGGAACGCATACGCAACCCGCAAACTGGCGACTTTGAGTTTATGACCGACAACGCAGGCATGATTCGCTTGCCGCACTTGGAGGCTGGTTCTTATATTGCCGTGGAAACACGCCCACTTCCGGGATATATGATGGCAGACCCCATGCCTTTTGTTGTAGGGCATGACCGCGACTATATCATCACAATCCGAAACTACCGCTATCCCGATTACAACATCTTAAAAATTGACGGCGTAACACAGGAGCCGCTTGCAGGCGTTCAGTTTGAAATCGCCCGGTACTTTGCAAACGGCAGAGTCGGCGAAAGGCTGCGCAATCCCGCAGACGGCTCATTCACGTGGACTACCGACCGTGCAGGGCTTATCCGTATTCCGAACCTACCACACGGCACTTATGTAGCAACGGAAATCCGCGCACTTCCCGGATATATGCTGGCTGACCCCGTAATCTTCGTAGTGGACGACCACCACCCAACTACAATCACCATCAGAAACTACCGCTACAGCGAGTGGAACATCTTAAAGCTGGACGGCGACACAAATCAGCCGCTGCAAGGCGTAGTGTTTGAAGTGGCGCACTTCTTCGGAATCGGCACAACAGGCGAACGCATACGCAATCCCCAAAACGGCAGCTTTGAATTTGTCACCGATGCCGCAGGGATTGTGCGCATCGGAGCGTTGCAGCCCGGAACGTATATCATCACAGAAACGAGGGCTTTGCCCGGTTATCGCGCTGCCGAGCCTGTGATTATCACCGTTACGGGCCGTGAGGTAAACACCACCGTCACTATCCGCAATTACCGTGACGCACAGCTTACCATCCGCAAAATCAACAGCTTGACCCGCGCACCGCTGGAGGGCGTTGTATTTGAAATCAGCAGGCCCGATGGCACAAGGCTCGTAAATCCGCAGACAGGATTCCATGACTTTGTAACAGACCGCAACGGTTTAATATTCTTGCCTGTCATTGAGGACGGACGTTTCTACTTGCGTGAAACCCGCGCATTGCCCGGATTCATTGTTGACGAAGAAGTTATCGCTTTCAACATCGACGCATCCGCAAGGCAGCGCGACCATGTGCTGACCGTTGAAAACACTCCCGCCGCAGGGCTTTTAGTAATCGTAACAGACGCACAGACCCACAGGCCGCTTCAAGGTATCGAAGTAGAAGTGCGCCATGCTGACGGGCGCGTTATCACAGGGCAAATGCTCGACGGCAATCAGCCAAGCACCCCTGCAAACTCACCGCAGCTTGCGCCTAACGGCAATTTCCTCACCGACAGCAGAGGGCGTATTAACCTTAACCACCTTGCACCGGGCGTATATCATGTTCGCCTGCCGGGTTCTATGTCGGGCTACCAAGCCGACACGGATGTTCATGTTGTCACCGTAGTGGCGGGGCAGCAGGCGGTACTGGAATTGCAGATTGCCCCCCTTGCAGGTCTGAGGCTGCTGCACATCGACGCAATCACAGGCGCGGGTATCTTCAATGTGGAGTTTATGGTGTTTGACCATAACGGCAGGGTCGTAGGCAATTTCTACACCGACAACAACGGCGTCATCGACTTTGGCGCGATTCTCGTTCCGGGCCGGTACACCATCCGCATGACGCGCCCCGCCCCCGGATATGCCCGTGACGATGTGCCGAGGACTGTGGAATTTGTCGCTGGCCGCATCACTGAAATAGTCTGGGAGGCAATCCCAATCGCAGGGCAACTGCAAATCCTCAAGGTTTCGGGCGATGCCAACCAGCACAACGGACTGCCCGCAGGAACTCCGCTTGCAGGCGCAATCTTTGAAATTTACTGCGCCCGCACAGGCAACATTGTGGACAGAATCATGTCTAACGAGCGCGGCATGGCGATTTCCCGCCCATTACCGCTTGGCAGGTATATTGCAAGAGAAGTAGCCGCCCCCGCGTTTTATATGATTAACCCGCAGGAAATCTACTTTGTGCTGGAGCATGAGAACCAAATCATTAGGGTGACTTTCCCCAACTTCTCCGCAAACATGGGTGTAACCATCCGCAAGACAGGGCCGCAGGAAGTCATGCAGGGTCATAGTATCGTGTATGAAATCCCTGTTATCCGTAACGATTCAAGCACACCGCTGGCCGACTTCTTCTGGCGCGACGTTTTGCCGACAAACGCTGTGAGGGTTGACAGGCTCGTAACAGGAACTTTCAACCATTCTATGCGCTACAGGGTGCTTGCCGTCACAAACAGAGGCAATGAAATCGTTGCGGCTGACAACCTTTCCACTCTCGTCAACAACGTAATCGAGCTTCGCCCTGTGCATCTTGGGCTTGCATCTAACGAGTATGTAACGGAAATCATCGTATTCTTCGGGCAAGTGCCGGCAGGGTTTACCTCCGTTGAGCGCCCGCGCATCTTCGTTGATGTGCTTTCTGCAAACCAAGCGTTTTTGCCTGACGGCATGATGTTCGCTAACAAGGTAGACGTTGGCGGCAGAATATCCGGCACGGACGAGTGGGTAATCGGAAATTCAACGGTAGCATCAACCGTCTTTAATCCCAACCAAAGACGGCTTCCGCAGTCGGGGTGGTAAAAAACACCATTTCCGGCTTGAAAATTAGCAACACAAAAACAGAGCGACCGGGGCAGGAGAAATCCTGCCCTGTGCTTTTCTCAATTCCAAAATTCTCAGAAAGTGAGGTATGCCTATGATGACACAATCACAAAAACTACGGTTCTACTGCGATTTATCCGAGCAAACATCAAGTGATATTGTCGCAAAGCGCGGCAGTTGGATGAACTTCCTTGACTCTGCCGCCAATACGTACAAATACAGTTTCGCCGAACAGCTTCTAATCCACGCCCAGCGGCCTAATGCCACGGCTTGCGCGCCCATCGAAATGTGGAACAAATTCTTTGCACGGCGGGTAATCCCCGGCACAAAGGGCATTGCGCTGATTGATGACTCCGGCTCACGCCCACGGCTGAAATACGTTTTTGACGTAAACGATACCCATACCTACGATGAAGACGCACCGCAAGTAGGGCTTTGGGAACTGCGCGAAGAACACAAACCCCTTGTATTGTCGGAACTCGCCAAGATTTACGACGATGTTGACAATGACAGCATCGCCCAAACTTTTCACAACATTGCAAGCCAAATGGCGGCCGAGTATTATGAAGATAACACCACGGAACTGCGGTACAGGGCCGAGGGCAGTTTCCTAGAGGAGCTGGACGGCGATAACCTCCGTGCAGCCTTTGTAAACTCAGTTTCCACAAGCATGGCGTATCTTATAATGAAACGCTGCGGGTTCGACACCGAGGAATATTTCACTGAGGACGATTTTGACCACATATCCAGTTTTAACACGCCCGACATAATCCACACATTAGGTGAATCCACAAGCGATTTATCGCAACAAGTCCTGCGTGATGTGGAAATTGTAGTAAAGAAGTACGAACGCCTGCGGGCAAACGAAATCCAACTGGCACAAGAGCAAGGCCAAAATATAAACAAGGAAAGGAATGTTGAAAATGAGCGCGACAATGATTCAATTCCCGTCCCCGCAGCCGAGAGGGACAATAGCAGAGGACTTCGGAGTGGAGTACGTCCAAGCGGGGGATTATCTTCTGCCGAACATACGGCTGACGGAACCCCCGGACGAGAACCCGCTGGGCAAGTACGGAATGATGAGGAAAAACTTCTTGAAGAACCACCGCAAGATAACTTACGGGCTGATGCTGTGCAGGGAGAGCCTGTACCCCCATTGCCGAGAAACCGAGGAACTGGCGGAATTGAGGCTGACCCAAGTGCTAAGCGCGATACTGGCGAAAGCGGCCTTGCCGGACAAATCGCTCGACCCGATGGGCTGGGCGGCGGAGATGAACACAATCAAAGCACAGGCCGAGGAATTGGTGCTGCACGAACTGATTTACGCCGAGATTTAGCTGATAGCGAAAGCTCGTCCCAACTTGGGACGAGGCAGGCGGGTGAAGCCCAGCCGCCGCCCATAACAGAAGATTTGGCACAAACCCTCTCAACCTCATCCATAACAGCGGATGAGGTTGATTCTATTTTACGGGACGGCGGCAATGATTGGAAAAACAGCGTACAGCGCATTACCGCTCACTACGCAAAGGATTTGCCCCTACAGGATAATGCCGATTATCTGCGTGATGAATATTTGCGCGGGCGTTATAAATATCAGCGCATTACCGAGGGCGGCAAGGGTTTTCAGTTTAGCAACGGCAAAACCTCCGTGTGGTGGAATGAGGACGGCATAAAAATAGGGCGCGGTGAATCTACCTTATTTGCCCGTGATTTCGCCTTAATCACATGGGAACAAGCCGCCAAGCGTATAGGGCAGCTTTATGACGCGGGGCATTATGTGAATCATGATGTACTGGATGAAGCCTTGCAGAACGAGTATCACGAAGTTGCCGAAAGCCTGCTGAACATCTACCGTGACGATTTTCGGGATATTGAAGAAATAGAAATGCCTGAGAAATGGGAGTATTTCAGCGGCGGTTGGCCTGACACAGTGGAGCGGATTACTGCGCTTCTTAAAGACAAGGGCGAAAATGGTGTAAGCGGCGAGTATGGCGCGATGCTTGATAAGCTGCGCGTGGATATTGCCACCTTTGAATCATTTGAGGGTAGCTTATACCGCCAATGGCATGACCCCCTCTTAACGTTGCAGGAGCTTGAAAAACTCGTGCTTGAACCGCAGGGCTTTCCAGTAGCCAACATCCAAAACCTTAACGCCATGCTGTTTATCACCAATGACGATATAGATAGCTACCTGTGCCGTGGCAGTAATGTAACCGAAGGCAAGATGCGTATATTTTCACATTTCTTGCACGAGCACACTTCAAAAGAGCGTATTGATTTTCTGAAAAATGAATACGGACACGGCGGCGGCACATGGATTGACGGCTGGAGTAACGCAGAACCGGGCAAAGGGATTACTTTACAACGTCCCGGATGCGAGGACGTTAATATGAAATGGCCTGCCGTAGCCAAGCGCATAGGCGAACTCGTCCAAAGCGGTCGGTATATGCTCAATGTGAACCTTGACCGCCTGCACAGCTACGAAATGATTATCCTCTCGCGGCAAGTGAAGCGGTTTTTTGAAACCCTGCCGGAAGATGAACGCCACCAAGCGCCTTTTGGCATTGCGTTGGATTTCCATTACCCCAAGCAAGACGAGCATGACGCAATGCGCGCGTTTTTGGAGGACAATGTTGAAATAGACGCTTGCCTTGAAAAAATGGCGTTCTTTGTTGCGAACACTCCCGAAGATGACCGGTATTACAACACCCGTGAATTGGTTTTTCGCAATCTGACCGCATACCGCAATGACGGATACTCTCTATTCCCCGGTGCGGAACAGCTTCCGGGCGCGGAAAACGCAATTATGCCATCCGTTATCGAAAAGACGGCACAGCCAACGGTAAGCGGGCGCGGAAGCCGCAAAGAGCCTGATTCTTTACAGTTAAACCTCTTTGAAACATCGCCGTTTCCCGAATTGCCGAGCGCAGTCGAGCAACAGGCGATAATTGAGCGCGGCGATACGCAGGCAGAATTGAGTGCGCCTGATGTATCCGTTGAGGAAGCCGAAGTTGCCGCTCCCGAACTTGCTGACGAGGAACCGGAAGAAACAACGCAAACGGCAGAGCCACCACAAGTTGAACCGGCATACAAAATCGGCGATATTTTTCAGATTGACGGTAAACCGTGGCAGATTGAAAAGCTGGACGGCGGCGAATGGGTGCATCTGAAAAACTTAGGCACACCGTCAACATTCGCCGTCTTTGACCATACCGCCGTGCAAAAGAGCAGTTTTGACGAACTGCTGCAATCGGGAAAAATCCATGCCATAGAGCAAGTGCCGTCTACTGAAAATACAGGCGGTTCTTTAGTTTCTGGCGAAGATACGCCGCCTGCTGAGAAACTTTCGCCACAACTGCAAGCCATAGCCGACACAACCCATAAAATCCCGCCTGACAGGGCAAGCGACATTATTCTTTATCAAATAGACGATGCTTACGAAGCATACGGCGCACACGCTGATATGCTTGCAGGGCATTTACCGATTGTGTTAATTGACGATGATTATGACCCTGCCCTAAATTATGTGTCTTTCCCCGTGGATAAGCTGACCGAATACGCCGACCAATTCCACAAAAACAGCACCTGGAACTTCACGATTTCAACCCCGCTTACGGACGGCACAAGGGACATCAGCCATATCACTCATCCGTTTTGGGATATGAGCGAATGGGAACAGTATGTTCATACCGTTAGTAAAAACGATAAAGGCAGCTATACCGAGCCATTTGTTGTAATCCAAGGCAGCGAAAACCCTAATTTTGCGGATTATGAATGGCTGACGTTCACCGATGCCGACCAAAAATTCAAGGAAACGGAAGCCGCAGAGCGTGAACTCCGTGCGGCTGACGGCAAAACTGGCGGCTATCACAAAACAAACGGCGTAATTTTTTACAAAAACGCCCCTGATGATACAACACTTTCAACGTATGAGTTCCGTTACGACATCGGCGATTACAGCGTGGACAGGTCGGGTCTTTACAATCACATCAGCAACTTTTGGGCGGCGGCACAGGAGCGTGTAAATAACGGCGAACACACCGGCTTTACGCAGGAGGAAATAGACGGTATTCGTGGCAGCTTGTTGCCGCTTCTTGCACAGCATCAGCATTTGGCGCAAGCGCCGCAAGAGCAATCCCAAGAACAGCAACCCTCAACAGAAGCACCGCCAAACTTCCGCATTACCGACGACAACTTAGGCGCGGGTGGCGCGAAAACTAAGTACAGGGCGAATATCGACGCTATTACCGCTCTACAGGCAATCGAAACAGAAAAGCGCCACGCAACCCCCGAAGAAATGGAAACCATGTCACGCTACGTTGGCTGGGGCGGCATTGCGGAAGCATTTAACGACCAAAACACTAGCTGGCGCAATGAGTATGCCGAACTGCGGGCGCTTCTCACCTCGGAGGAATACGAATCCGCAAAAGGCAGCGTCCTTAACGCGCATTACACTTCACCTACCGTCATACGCGCTATTTATGACAAATTGGAGCGGCTTGGCTTTAAGACGGGCAACCTGTTAGAGCCTGCGGTGGGTGTGGGCAACTTCTTCGGTATGCTTCCCGATTCTATGACCGATGCGAAGCTCTACGGCGTGGAACTCGACAGCATATCAGCCCGTATTTCCAAACAGCTTTACCCAAGCGCAACCATCAAAGAAATGGGCTACGAAAAAACCGACTACCCCGATTCATTTTTCGATGTAGCCGTGGGTAACGTGCCGTTTGGCGGTTATGGCGTTCACGATAAACGCTACGACAAGCATAAATTCATGATTCACGACTACTTTTTCGGTAAAACCCTCGACCAAGTGCGCCCCGGCGGCATTATCGCCTTTGTAACTTCCAAAGGTACGCTGGATAAGCAAAACCCCGATGTGCGTAAATACTTGGCACAGCGCGCAGAACTCTTGGGCGCGGTACGGCTGCCGAACACGGCATTTAAGGCCAACGCAGGCACGGAGGTCACAAGCGATATAATATTCCTGCTAAAGCGTGACCGCATGATTGACATTGACCCCGACGACCCGAAATTCGACTGGATTCATTTAGGGCAAACGGAAAACGGCATAGCCGTCAACCGCTACTTTGTAAACAACCCCGAAATGATGCTCGGCACAATGGCAAACGACAGCGGTATGCGAATGTACGGCAACGAAAGCAGCACCACCTGTGTCCCATTTGAGGGCAAGGATTTAGGCCAGCAGCTTAAATTCGCCCTTGCCAACGTCACCGGGCAGATAACCGTGCCGGAGCTTGACGATTTGGATGGACAGAGCCTTGACGCAATCCCCGCCGACCCCACTGTTAGGAATTTCAGCTTTACCGTTGTAGATGACCGTGTTTACTTCCGCGAAAACTCCATGATGTACCCGGTGGAGCAACCCGCAACAACGCTAGAGCGGATTAAGGGCATGATTGGCCTGCGTGACTGTGTTCGCCAGCTTATAGATTTACAGGTGGACGAACACAGCGAGGACGAAATCAAGGCAAAGCAGGCTGAACTTAACACCCTGTACGATGCCTTTGCCAAAGAATACGGTCTTATCAACGCAAGCGCCAACAACCGCGCTTTTGCCACAGGGCAGTTTTCCGACAACGCCTATTACCTGCTGTGTTCTCTTGAAATCTTGGACGAGGATGGCAAGCTGGAGCACAAAGGCGATATGTTCACCAAGCGCACCATCAAGCAGAAAGTGGTCGTTACCCATGTGGATACAGCGACGGAAGCCCTTGCGGTATCAATGGGTGAAAAAGCGTGTGTGGATATGGCGTATATGTCACAGCTTACAGGCGAAGATGAAGAAACGCTGTTTGCGCAATTGCAGGGGATTATTTACAAAGATATAGCCGCTTTTCCCGATGGCAAGTATACATACAGAACCGCAGACGAGTTTTTATCCGGCAATATCCGCGACAAGATAGGGCATTATGACAGAGGGTTGGAGCATACTCCGGAGAGCCACCCTAACTATGCAACCATAATTGACAATCTTGGCGCACTCGGAAAAGCCATGCCGAAAGCTCTTGAAGCCCACGAAATTAACCTGCGGCTCGGCTCAACGTGGATTTCGCCCGATTATGTTCAGCAGTTTATGTACGAACTGCTAAAAACCTCATGGCACAACCAAAGCATCTATCAGGTTAAATATCATACCCCCACAGGCGAATGGCAGGTCAGCGGCAAAGGCAGGGCGCAGTACAGTGATGTTCACGCTACCGTCACTTACGGCACAAAGCGCATGAACGCTTACGAGATTTTATCCGACACCCTTAACCTCAAAGACGCACGGGTTTACGACTACAAATCCGATGCGGACGGCAAGCAGACCCGCGAACTTAATAAAAAAGAAACTATGCTTGCGCAACAAAAACAGGAGCAAATCAAGCAGGCGTTTAAAGAGTGGGTTTTCCGCGACCCCGACCGCCGTGAGAAGCTCGTCAAACTGTATAACGAGAAGTTTAACTCCACACGCCCGCGTGAATACGATGGGAGCCACATCACGTTTTCAGGCATATCGCCGGAAATCAAGCTGCGCCCCCACCAGCTTAACGCAATCGCCCACATACTCTACGGCGGAAATACCCTATTAGCCCACGAAGTAGGCGCGGGCAAAACCTTTGAGATTGTAGCGGCGGCTATGGAAAGCAAGCGTTTAGGGCTTGCAAACAAGAACCTGATAGCTGTGCCGAACCATCTGACGGAGCAATGGGCTTCGGAGTGGCTAAGGCTATACCCATCGGCAAATATCCTTGTGGCGACCAAAAAGGATTTTGAAATGCGTAACCGCAAGAAGTTTATCGCCAAAATCGCTACAGGGGATTACGATGCGGTCATCATCGGCCACACACAGCTTGAAAAAATCCCCCTCTCCGCAGAGCGGCAACAGCGTATTTTGCGTGAGCAGATAGGCGAAATCGAGGACGGCATACGGGAAGTCGAAGCATCCAAAGGCGACAGGTTCACCGTAAAGCAGCTAACCAAAACGAAAAAAGCCCTCGAAGCACGGCTGTCTAAACTCATGAGCGGCAAGAAACGCGATGATGTAATCGACTTTGAACAGCTTGGGGTTGACCGCCTGTATATCGACGAAAGCCACTTTTTCAAAAATCTCGCCCTTTACAGTAAAATGCGTAATGTTGCGGGTCTGAATAACTCCGATGCTCAGAAGTCTAGCGACCTGTTTATGAAAACCCGCTACATGGACGAATTGACAAATGAGCGGCACGGACGACCTTGCGGCACGATTTTTGCAAGTGGGACGCCCATAAGCAATTCCATCGCAGAGCTATATACAGTACAACGCTACCTGCAATACGATTTGCTGATGGAAAAGGATTTGACCCACTTCGACGCATGGTGTTCCACATTCTGCGAACCGCAGACATCAATCGAATTGTCGCCCGAAGGCACAGGCTACCGCGCCCGTACCCGGCTGGCTACCTTTCACAATCTGCCCGAACTCATGTCAATGTTCAAAGACGTTGCGGATATTCAAACCGCCGATATGCTTGACCTGCCCGTGCCGAGCGCCATCTTTGAAACTATCGTCGCCGAACCCTCGGAGATGCAAAAAGAGATGGTACAGGAGTTGTCTGAGAGGGCGACCGCTGTACAGCGCAAAATGGTTGACGCACGGGTTGACAATATGCTTAAAATCACCACAGATGGACGAAAAATCGGACTCGACCAACGCCTGATGAATCCGCTGCTGGAGGATTTTGAGGGCAGTAAAATAAACGCCGCGACGGACAACATATTGCGGATATGGGAAGAAACAGCCAACAAACGATTGACCCAATTAGTGTTCTCTGACTTCTCGACGCCCAACAAGGATGGGCGTTTTAATATTTACGACGATATTCGCACCAAGCTCATAGAGCGCGGAATCCCGGAGAATGAAATTGAGTTCATTCATAACGCCGATTCCGAATCCAAAAAGAAAGAACTGTTTGCTAAAGTACGTCAAGGCAAGGTGCGTGTATTGTTTGGTTCAACCTCTAAAATGGGGGCCGGGACTAACGTGCAAGACCGCCTAATTGCCATCCATGACGTAGACTGCCCGTGGCGGCCTGCCGATTTGCAGCAGAGAGCCGGGCGCATAATCCGGCAAGGCAACAACAATGAGGAAGTCAACATCTACAGATACGCTACCGGTCAGACCTTCGATAGCTATTTGTGGCAAACGGTCGAGGCTAAGCAGAAGTTCATCGCACAGATTATGACGAGCAAATCCCCTGTGCGAAGCTGCGAGGACGTTGACGAAACGGCTCTCAGTTATGCCGAAATCAAGGCGTTATGCGCGGGCAATCCGCTCATTGCCGAGAAAATGAATCTCGACATAGAGGTGGCGCGTCTGCGAATGCTCAAAGCCGATTATCAGAGCCAGCATTACCGATTGGAAGATGATTTGTTGAAACATTACCCCAAGCTGATAACAGGAGCAAACGAGCGCATTGCCGGTCTTGAAAAAGACATTGCCCTTTACGAAAAGCACAACGCGAACACGGTCGATGTGCAGATGCTGGAGGGTTCAGCATCGGTTACGGCGAAATTCGTCGGTATGACCATCGGCAACAAAACTTACGATGAAAAAGAGCCTGCGGCAAAAGCCCTGCTCGACGTTTGTAAAATGATAAAGACCACCGACATGGCGCCTATTGGCAAGTACATGGGCTTTGAAATGTCGTTGCAGTTTGACAGTTTCAGCAAGAATTTTCATCTGTTCTTGAAAGGCAGTATTACGCACAAGCTGGAACTCGGCACGGATGCCTTTGGTAACATCACCCGCATTAACAATGCCCTGTCCGGCTTGCCTGCGAAACTGACAGAAGCCCAAGACGCATTGGTACGCATTGAGGGGCAAAAGGAGGCCGCACAAGCGGAACTTGAAAAGCCCTTTGCATTAGCCGCTGAGCTTGCGGAAAAGGAACTCAAACTGGTTGAAATCAACACGCAGCTTAATATCGGCGAGGAAGATGTTGTCATGGAGTCCGTTGACGAAACGGCTGTTTCCGATAATGCCGACGGCGAACCCCGCCCCAAGCTCAGCGGCGCGGATTTCATAGAAAACATCGGAGATTATAATGCCGGAAAGCGTACTGATTTTGTCACCGACATCGACAGCTACAACTATGACGAAGCAGCCGTGTAAATCAAAGTGCCAGCAATTTAGCAACAGACTTGACGGCGGCGGAGCATAAAAACTCCGTCGCCGATTTTATTATGACGGGAGTGATTATATTGGAAAAGCGCAAGACAACAGCAACTGAGAAAAAGCCTTATGTGCGGCCGCGCAATGTAAATCTGTCAATGAAAGTCACCCAAGATGAACGGGATATGATAGAGCGGCGCATGGCGCAGGCCGGCATGAAAACCATCCGCGCTTTTGTTGTTAAAATGGCGGTTGACGGGCGCGTGATTCAGATAGAATTGGAGAGCGTTAAAGAAATGGTGCGCCTGCTGTCTAACGCTACAAACAACATGAATCAGGTCGCGCGCAAAGCCAATGAAACAGGCAACATTCATGCCGCCGATGTTGAGCTTCTACGGGAGGAAGTCGAAAATATTTGGGCGCAGGTTAAGGTGATTTTGCAGAAGATAAACCAGTTGTAGGCTTGGTGTAATATGGCTACGGCATGGCTCCGTCCGCTTCACAGCAAGGGCAGAAGTATCGCTGTCACATTAAAATACCGAACCGATTACAGCATGAATCCCGAAAAGACCGTCAATAAAAAAGCGGGGCAAGATTCGGCACATTCTCTCACGGGTAGCACAGGCTATTCTCAAAACCCGGACAAAACCCAAGGCGGCGAATTGGTCAAGGGCTATATGTGCGACCCTCGCACGGTTGTTGAAGAATTTATGCTCACGAAAAAGCAATATGCGCAGCAGACATCACGCGACCAAGGCGACAGAAATATCATCGCATACCGCATCAGGCAGAGCTTCAAACCCGGCGAAATCGAACCCGAAAAAGCCTTAGAAGTTGGCTACGAGTTGGGCTTGCGATGGACGAAAGGCAGATACGCTTTCATCGTTTCCGTTCATACTGACAAGGAGCATCTTCACTGCCACATAGACTACAACAGCACCCGGCTGGACGGCAGCGGCAAGTTCAACAATTTTACAAACTCGTCGTTCGCCCTGCAAAGGTTGTCTGATATAATATGCCTTGAGCATGGCCTGTCGGTTATCGAAAATCCGCAGCCGCCCAAAGGCAAAAATTACGCCAAGTGGATGAAAGATAGGTACGGCGGCAAAGAACCGTCGTGGCAGGAAAAGCTACGGCAAAAGATTGACGAGGTTCTGCCGGATTGCGGCACTTTTGAGGACTTTCTTGCCGCCATGAAAGAAGCGGGTTACAAGGTCAACGACAAGCGTAAGCATATCACGTTTTTGGCAGAGGGACAGAAGAAACCAACACGCCTGAACACCCTTGACGGCGAACACACCGAAGAAGCAATACGTAGGCGCATCGAGGAATATGTAGCCGCCCGAAAATCTGATAAATCAGACGGCGCGGTATCAGTGAGTACCACCGTCACAGGCACCGTCAAAGTCAGTTGGCTGATTGATATTCAAGCTAAAATCCAAGCCGGCAAAGGCGCGGGATACGAACACTTCGCGCATCTGTTTAATATTAAGGAAATGAGCAAAACGCTCATGTATCTGAAAGAGCAAGGTATCGAAAGTTATGACGAGTTAGCTGAAAAATCCGCTGATGTTTCCGCTGAATTTTCGCGTGTGACCGCCGACATAAAAACTATCGAATCCCGCCAAAAAGAAATAGCAGAACTGCAACGGCAAATCGGCACTTACGGCAAAACCCGCGACACCTACAATGCCTACAAACGGTCAGGCTTCGACCAAGATTTCTACGAGAAAAACCGGGCGAACATCGCCCTGCACGAAGCGGCGCGAAAGCACTTTGACAGCCTCGGCATGAAGAATCTGCCTAAGATTTCCAAACTGAAACAGGAGTTCGCCGCTCTGCAAGCCGAGAAGAAAAAGCTGTATGTCGACTACCACGAATTGAAGGACAAATCGCGGGAATTGCTTGTGGCAAAGCACAACGCCCAGCGGATTATGGACATCAACCTCGATGAGCAGCAAAGCCGTGGCACTTCACGGCCAACACCCGGCACGGAAATGCCGGAAATTTAACTGCTCCCCATCTTCGTGACGAATCGAAATAGCAGACCGCCGCAGGCGGGCTTAACAAAAATTCCTACGGAATTTTTGAGGGGTCTTAGGGGCAAATGCCCCTAACAAGCAAGTCCCACACAATACCGCCTGCGGTTTGGGTGGGGCGATTCGTCCTGACGAATCCATTGCTTGCTGAAACTTATACGCAATGATTCCGCGTGGGCGGTAATGCGTGAAAAGTTAAGCGTAGTATTTTTTGCGGTAAGTCGCTTTGGAGCGTAAAATATCAGCGATTTAACAACGAATAGCTAATGTAAGCGCAAAATTCGACCTTGACATGTAACGCTGTAATGAACATAATTATTATAATGTTTGCTTTTGTATTTCAAATGGAGCGTCATCGAAATCAGCAAGGAGCGTATTGGGCATGAAAGATTATTACGAAGCAGAAGAAGTCGCAAAACTATGGGATGTTTCCATGAGGCAGGCTCAATATCTTTGCAAGCATTGGCGTGTTGACGGTGCGACAAAATGGATGCTCATGGGCGATTCCCAAAAGTGCCAAGAAACCCACGCGCACAGTGCCGGTAAAGCCGGGGCGCAAGCCGAAAACAAGCGAGGTAGAGCAACATGAGCAAAAATGAAAAAGCGGAACTGATTGAAAATCAAAATGGTATAATCTCGCCCGTGGACAATGACGGGCATTTGCTCTTTGCCGAAATCAGCAATCTCATTGAGCAAAGCCGCCGTGTTATTTACAACCAAGCAAGTGCCGCAACTGTGTTTCTGTTTTGGGAAATCGGAAGACACATCAACGGCGATATTTTGGAAAACAAGCGCGCTGATTATGGTAAAAAGATTGTGTCGGCGTTGGCGACACAATTGACAGCCAAGTATGGCAGTAGCTTTGCGCTTCGTAACCTGCGCCGAATGATGCAGTTTGCGGAGCAGTTTTCCGATTTTGAAATTGTGTCGAAGGCTTCGACACAATTAAGCTGGTCGCATTTTATTGAAATTTTGCCGCTTAAAACAATGGATGCAAAGCTGTTTTACATCAACGAATCCGCGCGCAGCCTCGCGGGTGTCATGCAACTGCGTGAGATGATTTCGCGCAAAGCCTATGAGCGAAAAGAAATTGCCGATACGCAAATTTCAACGGACTCGCCAATCCCTCTAGGCACATTCAAAGACCCTTATCTTTTCGATGTGCTTGGGATTAAGGACGAGTATATGGAAGCTGATGTGGAAGAAGCTATTTTGCGTGAACTGGAAAAATTCATCTTGGAATTTGGCAAAGGTTTTGCTTTTGTGGAACGGCAAAAACGTATGATAGTTGACGGACATGACCGCAAGTTGGACTTGCTTTTTTACAACCGATTTTTGAAGCGGCTTGTGGCTGTTGAAATTAAGTATGGGCGTTTCGACGCGCGTGACAGCGGGCAGATGCGCCTATACTTGAAATGGTTAAGCCGCTATGAAAAACAAGATGGCGAAAATGAACCCATAGGATTGATACTCTGCTCAGAAAGCGGCAGAGAAGAAATTGAACTGTTGGAGTTAGACCGCGACGGCATCATGGTCGCCGAATACTGGACGGCACTGCCGCCCAAGGCTGAGTTTGAACAGAAAATCCAAACGATACTTGCTGAAACCCGTGAGCGCATGGCGCAGCGTAAACTCCTCATTTCTGGAGAAGTGGATGAGGACAACGGCGAATAGATTTGCCACGAAACAAAAAGGGGGAATGCATCATATGCCATTAAAATATCTCGAATACGATAAAGCTAAAACCGTCAAACCTGAATGGCTTTGGCCGAGGTTTATCAGGCTCGGTAAAGTTTGCCCCCTTATAACCGGCGAGGGCGGCGTGGGAAAGTCTCTCAAATTGTATCTGCGGGAACGGAATTATTCCTTCTACGTCTTCCAGCCATGCTCGCCTACCATGTAGGCGGGTATGGCTTACCCCTCATCGATTGTGTCAGCACTTTGATATTCTGCTCTCGACTTCGCTTTTGTTGACGTAACCTTTTGATTGAAAATGCTGCGTTTTTGTTCATTAAAAATATAAAGTTCGCCATTTTTAACTGCAAACTCGTCTTCATCAAGCATAAGCGTATAGTCCATAATAAGTGTGCCATGTAGCGATAATGCACACATAGCATACTTTATTAAGAGAGCATAAAAAGTGTCCCTATCCCTAACGAGTACAAGCTCTCCGTTAATAAACTCGGCATACTTTGTTGATGGCTTCATAATATCTGCACTTTTTAATTCTTGGTATTCCTTGCCTTTCAGTGTTACAATTTTAGTTGTTAAATATCTGTCCCCGTCAATTATGTGAGATTCCCCTTTTGACATACCTTTGCTCCTTATTAAAAATTTCACCAAACACCATTGTTACTCAAATCCCAATCATCACCGTCAATAGCGGCAATAATAGCTTCTTGAATTTGCTGTTGTTTTGATATATTGTTCTTCACAAAAAAACTTCGCAAGCGCATATACGATTTCCCGTGCGGTTGCTTCGTTGATTCCATCGTCATGCAATCGCGTTCAGATTGACTTTAAGTGATTTTCCGGGAGTGTGAACCTCGTCTCATGCCTGACTAAACTTGCAGGTCACCAAGTTCATTTAGTGCAGAAATTACAGCGTCGATATTTCTCTTCAAGTATTCTTTTCGCTCCTGTTGAGAGGGCGTAAAAAAGGGATTGCTTATTAACAAGTCCTTACCCAATTTATCAACAGCCGAAACCACATCAAGAAAGTTGGATAGCTCCGCAGAGCCATTCACACCATAATCACGCACAAATATCTCATAAGCAACATTTTGTAATTTTCTCATACCTCACCCTCAAAAGCCCCCTACTGCAAAAGCGCTTCACTTATAACCCGATTTCAACTGCCATATTAGCATAATCAGAGTGCAGATGTATATGGTTTATTAATATACCTTTGGAAATAGTGGCATCATTTAAAGTTTATTTCAAGCACCATTTGCCTGGGGTTATATCGTGATTCTGCCTCTGCGCTTTTATTATTTATTTTAGCATATTGTTTCGCCGCAATTTGCAATACTTTATTTTCTATATCATCAATGCCATATACGTTGTCAGCTTTAAATACGATAGTTTTACTACCCTGCCGCAAATTATCCCCTATGTATCTTTTGAGCGCATTAGAGCTACGCAAGACCTGTGAGTTAAGGGTGTAGTAATCACTTCCTGACACCATGCACTTTGGCACATCACCCGTAATAACATGGTCGCGTTTTATATCTTCATCACAGAGGTTGAAATAATCATATCTGATTGTGTTGTCAGACATGCACAAGTCAAAGGTGACATCAAGATGATACGTCTTATCCTCTAGCTTGACAATATTCCATGCGTGACCCTCTGTTGTGCCGTTTGCCGGATTATCACCCCTGCCTATCGCGACAAGGCTCTTTACTCCCAAATAGTCCAACGCGAGCTTAGCGAATTTTGCAATACCTTCACAGACGGCAGTTTTGTGGACAACAGGGCCGAGGATGTTGTGAGCGTACTCACCGAAAGAGTAATCATAGCTGAAATTTTTTACGCAATAATCGTGAACATGTAGTTCTTTGTCTGCATCGCTTTTTGTTTTGATAGGGTCAAACACTTGCAAGAATTTCAGTACAGTACTTTTATAGCTTCTCATCATTTGCTTTGGATACTTATAGTTCGGCTTGAAACCATATTTTTTCTTGTTTAGATAGTTCGTTTGACTGAATGTTTTCGTGTGGAATATCAAGGGATTGTCTAGCAATACATAATTAAAAATTTTGGACGACTCGTTAATCGGCATCGGCGGTATTCTGATTTCCACAGCATACGATTCTACTCCTGCCAACAATGCTTTGTATACTAATTTTTGCTCGTCACTAAGCCGCGTGAAATAATATCGGCTACTTTTTAGCTTGCTCATACAGTCACTATCTTCTTCCGGCAGAATTTATAGCATCGTCATTTCTCAATACATATCAAAATAAAACCGGAACGGCGTTGCAAACGGTAAACCAACAATCGCCTCGCCGATTTTCAGGCTGTTCATATCCCAATCCTCAACGGTATGCCCATTGCGTTTTTCCTCTATCATTTGGTTGTCAAGCCGTTGATATTTTTCCAAGACAATGTTTTTTCCAAACAAACCGCTTACATAATCCCTCGTTGCAACGTCATTTGCGCGGAACGCATATACCGAAGAAAACCCCGCCGCAATATTGCGCCCTCGGCTCTGTCCATAAATCTCATATAGCTGCTCTATACTCTGAATACCTGCAAACACTTTGACGCCCAAGCTCCGGCCAAAGTTTACACCATCATCAATATGGCGAAGATGGGGAAGCAACTTAAACTCGTCACAAATCAGATAAACATTGCCTTGCGCCTTATTCCGACCAAGAGCCTCTTTCAAGGCAAGGTCAAACATCAGTCGGTAAACAGGCGTAAGCATACTGCCTATGGAAAGGTCGTACTCTATAAACAATGTCCTGTTGCCTTTTTTGCGCACAAACTCCCGCATTGAGAATACCCCTTTTTCCGCGAATACCCCAATTAAAATTTCTCTCATAATAGAATACATTTCCGATAGAACGCCTTGCGATTGGGCATTATCCCCGTTTATGTATGATAATATCGCATTGGCATCCGGGCTTTCGCCGAGCAAGTCAACAATCATTTGAGCATTCGATACATCCAAAAATTCTTTCAGCTTGAAGTTGTAAAAGAACTCTTTTTTAATCTCAGAATCTTTTATCCCCTCGCGAATAAAAGCCACGATAATAGCTGCCAGTGCATCCCTTGCGGCATTTGGGAAAAATGCGTTTGTAGTATTTTTCGTCCGGTCTTCAAAAAAAGACTTACATATTTCCTGTGTGTTAATGATATAATCCCGTTCTTCCCAACCATCAGCGAGAACTTCTTTGTAGATGTTCCAATGCTCTGAAATGTTTGAATATTGCCGTGAGTTTCCTATAACAAGGTCTGTCGCTTGGTTGTAAAACTTAGAGTAAAAATCGCCCTTGCTGTCGAAGATAATCATAACATCGTCTTTTGTCATGCTACGTTTTATCTGTGATACAAAATGATAAAACAGGGTTGTCTTACCGCAACCTGTCCCGCCGATTAGCATTGTATGTTTGCTTAATGCATCATCGTTAAGTGTAAATGCGGCAGGTTTTCCCGCGTATGTGCCGGGAAGTTTTACTTTTGCTCCGGCGCTCTGCCCCGGAGGGGTGTTTTGTGATATAACATTGCCATATAACAATCGGGTGGATATGTTCATCTATCAGCGCCCTCCATATTTTTCAACTACCGACTTTGACCACCGCCGGATTTGCTTGCACCCGAACTGCTGTGCCTATACCGCATTGACTGCCTGAACCTCGGCGGGCGCAGGTTTCGGCGGAGGTGATGTGTAAGTTGGAATCATAAAAATGACCTGACTTAAACATTGTTGACGTTAGTGTTCTTTTTCATTATTCTACAAAGCCTGAAAAAGCGTAAACAGCACTAGGGTCTCTGTGATTGGTTGGTGCGCTCGGAAATTGCACTTCAATCCTAAGTAAACTAATTCCCTCAACTGATAACTCAATAGGAGTTGGCATGTCTGTTGCACTTAGTGTCTCGGTTCTCAATAAGTTTCCATCGCCATAGATGCGAAGTGTTGCGTCCAGTTGACCGCTTCCATCTACTCGGCCAATACGGCCAGATAACTGTGCATATTGTCCGCCTAAATTATGCAATGTAAAAGCACTCATTGGACGGTTGCGAGTATGGTGTTGCGTCCCCGGTCCAGAACGATATACGGTTACGTTTTGATATGTTCTTCCTGCCATTACGACTGAATGTTCTGTTCCAGCAGAAGGAGCGAGACTGGATAATGTGTCGTGAGTTACACCACTATCAAACATCAAATCTTTTATTGAGGGCGCAATTGCTGGCGTTGGCTCTGGAATGACGGCTGGAACAGGTGGCTGTGCGGTGCCTAGCGCGGGGCTGGGGACTGTTGGTTCGCTTATCATACCTAACTCGATGTAGCTCTGGGCTTGATTGTTGTTGCCATTGCCGAAATCAAACCATCCGCTTACCATACCGGTAAGCAAAGCTCCTACGCCAATCACCAACGCAAAAATGGCTACTTTTGCGCCTGCTGACATCCGCTTCTTAGCGGATGTATGATATGAGCTTGGCGAAGTATTTGACGCTGTGTAGGAACTGTTTGCCTGCGTGGGTCTGCTCGGAGGCGGTGTGTATTTCGGTGCTTTTATAGTTTGCTGCGTAAGCGTGGATTTGGGTTGGAAAGATTGAGAGAAGATATTGTTTACATCGCACCACGGGCAGGAAGATAAAGCCTTGTAATATTGATGGTGTTGTACATTGTTGCAAGTTTTCAGTTGCCCTCTCAAACGACCTATGGCTTTGTGCCATTCTTCAGCAGATGGTCTTGCGCTTGGATTTACATAGCCGTCAATGAAAGCACGTTCAAATAAATCCTGTATCTCCTGTGGCAAAATAGATATAGGTGGTGCATATACAGGGATTTTTATGCCCGGAATGTTCTGAATAAATGGAAACTCGCCCTTACTAATGTTCTCGTGGGGTTGGGGCGCAGTGACAGAAGATTGGCTTGGTATAATAGCACAAGCAAATGGGTGAACACCGTTCATCAGCAGTTGAAATATATGTATAGCTAAAGCAAAATTGTCTGTATCCTGCGCAAACGTGGGCAGTTTTGCTGTTGCAAGCGTACCGCCGCCACGCATTTTTATTTGAATTTCAGCAGGGAGGTATTCGGGCATTCCCACATCACAACGCAGGGTATCGCTACCGTCCGTGATATGGTAGGAGTCGGTGTCCAAAAACATGATATGTCCTGTTTGCGGGTTCACGCTTATGTTCTTCGGATTGAAGTCACCAACCGTATGCCCAACAGCATGGACACTATCCAAAACGGCACATAGGTTTTGGGCAATAAGAAGTCTGTTATCCCACGGCATATGCGGATATTTTGCAGATGCACCGTACTCGTAGATAACATTCAAATCCTCGTTGATGCTCATTTTTGGCATAACAAAACCGACAAATTTTCCCGAATCATACAAAACATCCTGTGGCCACGCAATTTGTGAGAGAACGCTCTTGTCCGGCGGGAAGTCCACCATTCTAATCAGTTTGCGTTCTTTCTCAACACTTGTTTTGCCGGGTTTATAGATTTTTGCGACTACATTCGGTTGTCCCGTAATGTCGAAAATTTCGCCTTCGCCGCCCGCCGCGAGTGCTTTTGCGGATAAAGTGTATTGTATCCCGCCTTTTCCCTTGTACATCATGATATATCCTCCCTGTGTAAGCTAAATTTTACTCAAAATCGTGCAACTCTGATTATGCACACTGACTGTTGTCGTATAATTTATCGACTTTGACCGCCGCCGGATTTTCCCGCACCCGAACTGCCGCTGGATTTGCTTGCGGATGCACTTGTGCCTTTTGAAGCAGTGGCGGCGGGTTTTGAACTGCCTTTGGCGGCTGATGAAGATTGACCGCTCGTTTTGCTTTGGTAATTGGCAATTCCTTTATTGGCGGCACTTTTAGCTTGTGATGGTTTTGAGTTTTGCTGATTAACATTAGTCGTGGATTTTTGCCGAGAGGCTTCAATTCCTTTATTCGGGGTTGCTTGTTGCGAATTACGAGCAGTAGCGGTCTGCTGTCCATTTGCCGTTTTTGCATTCATCGCCTCAATGCCTTTGTTGCCTTGATTCGGAGGACGTTGTGCGGGAACATTTTTTTGACTGTTCAAGGCACTATTTCGTTCACTATTTATATTACGCTGATTTCTCGCATCGCCGATTCCTTTTGCCACGCTCCCTGCATTTTTGGATGCGTTCATAGCGTTTTGCGTTTTTTGTATGGCAGAAGGTTGTTGTGCGGAATTGGGCATACTTGCGGTAAATCCCTTTCCATATTGCCCTTGATTTATGCTTTTAATCACGCTTTGGGTCGGTGATGCCAAGCGTTGAGCCTGTGCCGCATTGACTGTCTGAACCTCGGCGGGCGCGGGCTGCGGTGGTGGTGTGTAGTTTGGAATCATAAATGCACCTCATTTTTATTTTGATAAATACCTACTCAAAAAAAGCATCCCCGAATCCGAAGGAAGTGAACCCTTGTCTCTGTATTCTTATTTCTATTTCCTGTGTTCCTAGTTGAATTATCACACAGCACAAATTTTGTAGGGCGCACATCCTATTCCAGATTGAGCCATAAAGCGGGGCGGATACCACCAACAAAAACTACAGGAAGACCATGGACATCGACAAGGCCACTATCGTGGACAGTCGCGGCAAAATCCTCAACATAATTAATAAGAGCTTGGCCGGGAGACCGAAGCCACCAAGTACGCGTATTGTTGTCCGTACCCCTGCCTATTCGTGAATGATTAAATTCATCGTATATCCAAAATGCATCTTCTGGCCTGCCCAACTGCCCGCTATCTCCGAAATACCGCACCACTTCTTCCAAACTTAATAAGAATATCCGGTCGTTTGTGTCATTCCCGCCGCTTGCGCCAAACCAAGGGTTGTCGTTGTTGACATTCCTGACCTCTGCGATGCGCGCCCGCTCCTCCGCACTGAACCTACCCAAAAACTCATTGTTCAGATAGCGGCGCAGCGAGCTATGCTCCCACGTCACCGCTTGCCACGTGTCATGATAGCCCATTTCAAACAGCACATGCTCACTCAGCAGCAGCTTTCTGTCACCTTGCACGTCTAGCACCCGCCAGTCATATTCGCCAAATGTAATATTGTCACCGACCCGCGTCGCTGTTACAAGCGGCGCAGCGGCTGGAGCGGGGCTGGGGGATCCGCTATTAATGCCATTACCAAAATCAAACCAGCCGCTTACCATACCAGTAAGCAAAGCGCCTGCGCCAATCACAAACGCAAAAATAGCTACTTTTGCACCTGCTGACATCCGCTTCTTAGCAGGTGTACGATATGAGCTTGTAGAAGTAGTTGACGATGTGTATGAACTGTTTGCCTGCGCGGGTCTGCTCGGAGGCGGTGTATACTGCGGTGCTTTTATAGTTTGCTGCGTAAGCGTGGATTTGGGTTGGAAAGATTGAGAGAATGTATTGTTTACATCGCACCACGGGCAATCAGACAAAGCCTTGTAATATTGATGGTGCTGTACATTGCTACAAGTTTTCAGTTGCCCCCTCAAACGACCTATGGCTTTATGCCATTCTTCCGCACTTGGTCTTGCGCCCGGATTGACATAACCATCAATAAACGCACGCTCGAACAACGCCTGTATTTCCTTCGGTAAAATAGAAATTTTTGGGGCATATACGGGAATTTTTACGCCCGGAATGTTCTGCATAAATGGAAACTCGCCCTTGCTGATGTTCTCATGCGGTTGTGGGGCAGTAACGGAAGATTGGCTTGGTATAATAGCACAAGCAAATGGGTGAACACCGTTCATAAGTAGTTGAAATATATGTATAGCTAAAGCAAAATTGTCTGTATCCTGCGTAAACGTGGGCAGTTTTGCCGTTGCAAGCGTGCCGCCACCGCGCATTTTAAATTGAATTTCCGCAGGGAGATACTCTGGCATTCCCACATCACAACGCAAGGTATCGCTTCCATCTGCGATATGGTAGGAGTCGGTGTCCAAAAACATGATATGCCCTGTTTTGGGGTTTACGCTGATATTCTTAGGGTTGAAGTCACCAACTGTATGCCCAACTGCGTGCACACAGCTTAAAACAACGCAGAGATTCTGAGCAATCACAAGCCTGCTTTCCCACGGCATATGCGGGTATTTTGCAGCCGCGCCGTATTCATAAATGACATTCAAATCCTCGTTGATGCTCATTTTGGGCATGACAAAGCCGACAAATTTTCCCGAATCATATAAAACATCCTGCGGCCACGCAATCTGCGACAGAACGCTGTTATCCGGCGGAAAACTGACCATTTTTATTAACTTGCGCTCTTTTTCCACGCTTGTTTTGCCGGGTTTGTAAATTTTTGCGACTGCATTCGGCTTTCCGGTAATGTCGTAAATTTCTCCTTCACCGCCCGCCGCAAGGGGCTTGGCTGATAAGGTGTATTGTATTCCACCCTTACCCTTGTATATCATATGCAATATCCTCCTTATCTGTTTTGCACTTATTGCCCTCTTTCACCCCCTAGGAGCGCCCCTTACAGCACCAATACTCTCCTCCAACCTATCCCACGGAAAACTTCGGCCGGGACACGCTGTTGGCGCTAAGTCAGAATGTCCTACAATAGTAGCGTTAGGGAACTGTCTCATGGCTGCGGCTATGCGAGACGCTAACGAGTAAAATTGGGCATCGGACATAATACGGTCAACTACGTCAAAGTTGCCCGAAACAGTGATGCTATAACTGTGAGTGCGAATATCATGAGACACTCCCGTATGGGATGGTCTTAACTCGCCACGAGCTATCCATACAGTGCCATCTTGTTGGATTATTTCACTATAAGCAATTCCCCCACCATCAAGGGTAGCAGTCCGGGCTCTGTGGTCGTTGTGCATACCTACAATCGAACCATCAGTCTCAAACAGACCATATGTATGGTGTAGCATGATATACCTTACCTCATTATCAGGTGCAAGGTTCGGTATAGAAGGATTAAAAGTCAATCCAAGTTCTGATACATGCCTGATGGTGATGCTTGTTTCGGCTTCCCATTCAAACAAGCTAGGGACTGTATCCTGAACGAATAAACTCGTTTCGGCTTCTGTATAATCCTCCTCGCACTGCACTTCCTGCAGCACTTGTTCGATGTTTTCAACTTTAATGATGTCTTGCTGTTTAGCACTATCCCTTGTATCGTCAATCGGAGATTCGAAATCTTCATCTGGAACAGATATATCTGATGAATCAATGAATACCTCCGAACTGGTTTTAGATGTAGTTTCTGTATCTGCAATATCATCAAGCTCAGGTTGATTGACAATAAATGAGTTGCAGCCTATAAGCAAACCTGCTGTTAGAGCAGCGCAGATGATTTTGATAACACTATACACTCTTATTTTTGATTGTTTTTCCATACTTTCACCACTCCTCTGATGTTGGTTTTCTTAACGCACAAGTACAAGGTCTGGATTTATATTGCCGCTCACTGTGACATAAACTCTGTTTGCGTCATCCCCGCGAACTGTATGAACTCTCGTGTTATTTTCCCAACCGAAGTTTTCGGCTCTAAGTGTGAGATTGTCCGAATTATCAAGTACCCAAGTTCCATAAACTCGTGTGCCTTGGTTATTTTCGTTTATTCGCACCCATGTACCATCACGGCGAAAATCCCACCGTATTCCACTATCTCCCCATACATTTCCTACAGAATTGTTTACAATCCATAAATCTACCAAATCTCCGAATACCGTTTCATGGTCAATTGGCGGGGGCATAGCAGGTGCTGATGTAGTCATTGGCGGAGACGTAGCAGGTGCTGGCGTAGTCACTGGCGGTGGTGCTGCTGGAGCGGGCGTTGGCGTTACAGGTTGAGGTGCGGCCGGCTGGACAGGCGACGGAGTATTTGTTGCCAAACCACTATCAAAACCACTGCCGACAGGAAAATTATCATTATTTGGTCTGGTAGTTGCAAATATGATTACACCAATAATCAGCACAGCGGCAATTCCTAAAAACTTTTTCATACTACTACTGCTTGAAGTTTGATTGCCAGATGACTTTGGGGTAGATGTGTATGAGGTTGTCGGTGGTGTTACTTTTGACGCTGACGGTGGTGGTGTATAGGTCGGAGCCGTTATGACTGTTTGGGTTAGTGTTGATTTGGGCTTGAATTTCTGCGCAAAACGATTGTTTACTTCGCACCAAGGGCATGACGATAAAGGCTTGTGATATTGGTGGTGCGACACACTTCCACAAGATTTCAACTCACCGCGCAAGCTCCGCAATGCAGTATGCCATTCAATAGCGTTAGGTCGCACACTTGGATTTTTACTTCCATTTACAAATGCACGTTCAAACAAACTTTGTATTTGCTTCGGCAAAATCGTTATATCTGGTGCAAACACGGGTATTTTTACACCCGGTATGTCTTGCATAAAAGGAAATTGCCCTTTCGCTATATTCTCCGAGGGTTGGGGCGCGGTTACAGATGACTGGCTTGGAATAATTGCACAAGCAAAGGGATGAACCCCGTTCATCAACAATTGGAAAATGTGTATCGCCAACGCGAAATTGTCTGTGTCTTTTGTAAAAGTTGGAAGTGCCGCTGTCGCAAGAGTGCCTCCACCGCGCATCTTGATTTGGATTTCAGAAGATAAATATTCAGGCATCCCTACATCACAACGGTATGTTTCTGCTCCGTCCTGAATGTGGTATGAATCCGTGTCCAAAAACGTAATTGTTCCAGTTTGCGGATTTACGCTGATATTTTTAGGATTGAAATCACCCACTACATGACCCACTGAATGAATAGAATCTAAAACAGCGCAAAGGTTCTCTGCGATAATAATTCTATTTTCCCACGGCATATTAGCATATTTAGCAGCTGAACCGTACTCATATACTACGTTCAAATCTTCATTTATGCTCAATTTGGGCATGATAAAACCCACAAATTGACCAGCGTTATAAATAACATCCTGCGGCCAAGCAATTTGTGACAATATACTCTTATCAGGAGGCTCTCCTACCATTTTTACCAACTTGCGCTCTTTATCAATACCCGCTTTGCCGGGTAAGTATATTTTTGCGACAATGCCCGACTGCCCATTGACGGCGTATATTTCGCCTTCGCCCCCTGTGGCCAGCGGAGAAGAAGCTAAGCTGTATTGAATACCCCCTTTGCCCTTTAACATCATGGCTTATATCCTCCCTACCTACTTTGCCCTTTATTTGCACCCATGAAACTTTCCATGAGTTTATCACTACGTCTTTTGAGAACAACGCTTAAATCCGACCTGTCGTTGGTGTTATCCTTCTTTACACAACGGTCACATTTCTCACTACCCTTGCCATAATAGTCACACCAATAATCCGTACACTCAGCTTTTCCACTCATATAGTCACCCATCAAACAACATGGGTCTGAATCAGACTGCCTGATTGATTGTCATAAATAAATAATTCCCCTTGTTGCAAGCGGTTAATCTGCTCCGGTTTAACCTTGTACTCCCGCTTTTCGCTTGCCGTTGTACCAGTGTTTTGGGAATAGCCCCATCTACTGCTTTGGAAAAATCCGCCGCTCCTATTGTGTGAAACATCTATCTTGTCGTACTGACCAATATATTTTGACCATTGCTCACAGCTTAAATGAGAACCATGCGAGAGTAATATTGTTTTCTCAGCCTCGCCAGCAAGGGTTGTAAACACATCCTCTTTGCCGTTTAACAAGGCATATAAATCCTTCGAGCAAATGATGTTATTGTGATTGGATTTATGGCACAGCATATTCTTTAGCGGCTCATTATTCGCTATCGCCACATCGTCAATAAACAGTGAAAACTCATACCCACGGCCCATAGCTATAGTAAGCGAGTTTACAATCAATTCAACTAACAATACGTTCGCCGAGGAATTTAGGTCAATGCAGAGTATCTGCCCTTTCTTAATTGCCGACAATACGCTAGAGCCGCCTGTATTGTTGGCATCGTCGGTTGCTATGTGCTGCATCTGCGCTTTAGCGTCGTAGAAGAAGCTGTCAATTTTCGCACACTCAGTCTGCCCCATCATAAGCAAGGATTGCAGATTGTCGGCGGCGTCTTGCGAAAGCAGTCCATTGAGCAATCTATCGTTAATCCTCTCAGACAATTGATGATAAGGGCAGTTTGTGTAGTTTGAAAAATAGGGGCGCATATTTTTACAAGCCAGCAGTTCATAAACAATTTGCAAAATGTAACGTCCGGGTGGCTTTATCTCATACTTTGCCTTGCAAGTATCCATCACCACTTGGCTGATTTCCTGTAGCTCAAAAGAAGTAAAAGCATCAAAATAGCGGTTGCTGCTGTTCGCTATGATGCCAAACTTATTCCGTGCTATGATATTTTCTAGGCTACCGTTTGATAAATGCAAAATTATCATAGCCCTGCCATTGTCGAAGCAGTTTTGGATAATACGTTCGCTGTATTTGATACGCTGTCCATTGTCGCCGCCTGAAATAACAATATTCTCCACAAAAGAGTCAGCGGGAAAGAGAATATCCGTTGTGATACTCTCATACTGCTCAACCCCTCTTGATTGCTTGTTATGTTTCTTAATCCGGCGGTTGTTGATGATGTCAAAAATCCATGTGATAAGGAAAAGCAGACATCCACCGCCACTGTCATTTTGGTTGTTAGACAAGGTTTGACAGCCTCCCCTCACATGAAATTTATCTCAAACACTAATTGGCTTGAGTTGTAGCTCACTTCAACCATGCCGTTGCACTTGTACATATTCCCATATTGCTTCTGCGCAATCGTCATAACCGTGTCCACAATGGCTTCTGTATCTTTTACATTCATCAGCTTCACCATTATGCTCTTTTTTCCGTGCATCAAACAGCTTCCAATGAATTTCTCAAGCTCCATAGGCGTGCGTGTTACCAAAGAATTTACAGAAAAATAATCGTTTCCGGCAGTGGTGCATGATGGCAAATCGCTTGCTAAGGTATGCTCTTTCTTTATATCGTCATCGGGAAGATTGAAGTAATCATACCGATTTGCCTTGTTTTTCAAAGACATATCAAAAGTAACGTCCAAGTGATAAGTCTTTCCTTCAATCTTAACAATATTCCAAGCGTGTAATTCCATTGCATCGTTATGTGCCGGATTTTTTGCTTTACCATGTACTACAAGTGATGTTACTCCGAGATAGTTAAGGGCGAGCTTTACAAACTTGGAAATACCTTCGCATACAGCTGTGCCATTTAACACCGGGCCAAGCACGGAGTACGAGTGGTCAGCAAAAGAGTTATCGTAGCGGAAATTGTTTAAGCAGTAGTCGTGGACGTATATTTCCTTATCCACTTCGCTTTTGTCCATAGCCACATCAAATGCCCGCAAGTAATCACGAATATAGCTTGTATGCTGACGCACAAAACTTTTGGCGTACTTATAATCAGGTCTGACTATACATTTTTGCTTGTATAAGTCGCTTGCTTGGTTAAACGATGTGACAAAGAAAATCAGTGGGTGGTCAAGCAAAAGTGAGTTAAAAACCAATGAAACCTCGTTGATAGGCGTTGACGGCAACTTTATTTCCTTTGTCATAGACGTTATGCCCGACAGCAGTACCCTATACAACTTTTTCTGCCCATCATTCAGCCGTCCATAATAATAACCGCCCTCATCAGCAGACTTACCCAAAATACCGCTCAAATCAAATTGCAAAGAATCACCCCTTGCTCCATGGCCATTTTCTTTTTGCGGTCGTTTCCTCTTTTTCAGGGGTATCACTTGTAGAAATGGGCGCGGTTGTCGATGTATTTTTATCGGTAACTGTAGCTGGCTCGGTATATGCGGATTCAGCTGTGTTATCAGCTCCCTTGCAATCTGTAACTTTCACAACATCGTCAGGTTTTATGACATCATCGCTTTTGTATAAATGTGGATACGCTTTTTTGTCCCACTCTAGTTGAAGGGCTTTCCAATCGGGTTCGGCATAAAAGACATCATCCTTTATAGTAGGCTGAATATCACCATTGACCAGAACCACAAGAGTTTTGTCGTCTGTTATTGAGGCGCAAGCATCGCTGTTTAGGTAGTCCTCCCGCTCCTTGCTGACGGCATCTTTCACATCTTCTGAAAACTTCAAGATGTTGTTGTCCATGAAATACCTAATCAAAGGCACGTAAAGCTCAATGGGTTGCCCCTTTAACAAATATGGGAAAAATGTATCATAAACGCCATCAGTGGCAAGTAGGACGCTTGCAAATTCGCCCTCCGCACGGTCTATTATCCACGAATCTTTTCCCTCTCTCAAAGGAATGACATATACACCTTCTTTTTTTTGCGGGTCTGTTATCTTGACGTAATCACCGGTATTTGTCAGGCCGATGATGCCGCCATCGCCACTATGACCGTAAGTTATGTGCTTACCGTCATAAATCACCAGAGAAAGAGTTGTGTCGTAGTCGGTAATCAAGTGGTTTTTAGACAGAGAGTGGTTATCTATCTCTCTTTCAGCTCGTGAAAATGCCGTTTCTATCACTTTGAGCAAATCGCAGTTATTGTCGCTTTTTTTGATTTCCTCCAAGCAGATTTGAACCGAAATGTCTACTGCGATAGCCGAGGCGATATCAGAATACTTGCAACTTCCTACACCATCAGCTATCGCCGCAATAACCCAACCATTTGCCGCAGATTCTATTTTTTTTGCATCTTGATTTGTTGTTTCACCTTTACTCAGGTGTGCAGAACCTACGGCAGAATACTCATATGTGAATATCATTCCCCGCCCTCCTACGTATGAGATAGTATGCCGCTACCAGTCAGATGTATCCTGTGGGTCAATTCTTTTGACCTCTTCCGGCAGGCGCGGGAGCGAGGGTTTGTCGCCAACGCGGCTTACCGAAATGACTTTCATGCTATCTGCAATCCAGCCCAATATAGGTGCAAAATCAAAATTGCCGACTTCCATAATGCGCGGATTTGCCCCTTGGTGACGTGTTAAGTCAACAAGCGTCTTTTTGTCAAAGCCGGGAACACCCAAACCCAAAAACCTCAACTTTCCCTGTGACCCTTTTGTTTCCTCCAGTTCTATCCGTTGTCTTGCGCTCTCAATATCATCATTAGCATCAGGCATACCGTCCGTAATCATAAATATCCAAGGGATATAGACCGGCGTTCCCAATTCGTTATAAAAGCGGTTTCGCTCCTTTAGCGTGTCAATCGCCAAGTGTATCCCTTTGCTCATGGCAGTCGTTCCGTCAACGGTCAGCGTTACAGGCTCTAACCGTGAGATTGGGGTAAACGGAACAACAATTTTTGCCTCGCTGTCGAAAGAGATAATACAAATATCAAGGCATTTCTGCACCATCTCATCTGAGGATAGATGTGTTCGGAAATCTCTTATTGCTTGGTTTAGGTTGTCTATGGCTTCGCCCTCCATAGAGTAAGATGTGTCAACTAAAAGGACACAAGCCATATGTGCGCCTCCGGGGTTGTCAATTACTGGTGCGCCGAATGTTTCTTGATTGAGCATTTTTCGTTCTCCTTGTTTTGATTGTAATTCAAAGCTATACACCTAACCATGCGAATGTCAGAAACAATTAGTATCCTCTCATTGCCAGGAGCCTCTCAGCTTGTGTATACGCCCACGTGTCATAATCTTCACATGAGGAATTTTCGCAGAAGTAGTATGTGCGATTTCCGCTATAGCGCCTCAGTGTCCTTCCACATTCTACGCACGCCCCTCCGTTTTCGCGCCTTTCACTGCGCCGCCGGTCTTTCTCCTCTCGCTTCCGCGTCTCTTCCTCCTCACGCTGTCTCGCAGCTATTCCCTCCGGGCTTCTCTCGTATTCTTCCCGGCGGATTCTTTGAATTTCTGCTCGGACATTATGCCCGCAATGAGGACAACTCTCTGCTTCATCACTAACAGTTTTTTTGCAAAGCGGGCAGTCTACCAATTGTGCCATTATTAACAACTCCTTTAAAATTATTTGACTATTTTTGCGGATACTTCGTGAAATTTACATTTTTCTATCGCTCATACTTATAATCGCCGCGCTGGAATGCTGCGTAGTTGCCACAGGTTGTGCAACCGCTACTGCTCATGCACTTGTCTTGTTTGTTGTTCCCGTCCTGATATGCGCTAGAATCGTATGGAGTGACTCTGCACTCCGACCTTGATGGGTTAAAATGTGGACACATGCAATACCTCCTTTTTTGTTTCTTTTTTGCTTTCACGGCTTGTAAGCCCTTTAGTCGGGTATATGTAACACACTTCTTAATATGTTACATTGATATTTTCAATTTTATAATAAGCACGATAAGCTATAGGGGAACACAACTGTCAAGAACAAATTCAGTACCGCTAAATCCATTGAAAACACAAGTTCAGAGGGAATCTCTGAAACAAACGCCAAAGCGCTTGCCCCCGCAAACACTTTGTTTCGTAAATAATGATTTACCGATATTTCACCGTGCTAAACGGTGACGAATCAATCAGATTCAATGGGCTGCAAACCCTTGAAAATACAACAAAAATAAGCCCATGTAACATATTAAGAAGTATGTTACATGGGCGCTTTAACTAAGGAGGAATAAAAATGGCAACAACAGAGCCTATCCGTGACAAAAAACAAATCCGTAAGTTAACATCATACTATCGTGGTCTTGGTCAGTTTCGCAATCACGCTCTCATCGTGGTTACATTACATACTGCGCTCCGTATCAGTGATGTCCTGCGGCTTTCGTGGAACGATGTGTACGACTTTGATGCAAAGAAAGTAAAGAAATCAATTACAATCGTGGAGAAAAAGACCGGCAAATCCAAAACAATTGCTATGCATCGTGCTGTCAGGAGGGCTTTAACCCTCTGCACACCGAAAGAAGAAGCGCAGAACCAACCTCTATTCTTAAACGGAAGAACAGGTGAGGCGATAAGCCGAATACAGGCATACCGTCTAATCCGAGCCGCCGCCGAAGCTGTGGAGATTGAAGAGCGTGTGTCATGCCATTCGCTTCGGAAGACGTTTGGTTATCATGCTTGGAAGGACGGCATTTCCCCGGCAGTCTTGGTGGAGATTTACAACCACAATTCCCTCGCAGTCACCCGGAGATATCTCGGTGTCACGCAAGATGACAAGGATGCTGTATATATGGGCATCAAGCTGTCTGCATAATGAAATTTTGATAATGATATATGATTTTCTTATAAATTGCAAGAGAAATTTAGCATATTACATCGACAAAATAACTAACAAATTTAGTCCGTTTTTCTGATATCTCAACACGGCGCGTGGATTGCCGGAGGGCGAGTGAGCGCATTTTTTTGAGAATATTGTTGAGTGCATATTGCAGACTGTGATAAACTGTGTGCAACTTTTTGATACGAGGTTGGTTAGAGATGTGCGATAAGGACGATGGCAACAACAGAGCAGAAGATTTAGACTTTTTATACTCGGAATTTCTTAGGCTTTGTGCAGAAAACAACAAGGAGAAAGCAATCACATTAGCTACAGCTCTCGTTGATGGGTATAAAGCAGGAAACATGCACGAAAACATTTTGATGCTCAACGACAATTTTGTACGCACATTCAAGGAGGCAAATGCAAGTACACCGTACTTTTTAATTATGAAAGAAGCTGTAAGTGCTGCAATACAAATGATTGAGGACATGTCGGATGAGTTCCCGTCAAGCGAAACAGCAACGTTCATTTGCTCCGGCATAGTGCATTTGCCAAAATGTTTGCAGGATGCAGATTTTATGCTATCGTCCGTGCAGCGAATCGCCGCATTTTATGATTCTGAATCTGAGATGCAACAATTAGTCATTGCGCATTACACGACTTTGCTTCATCAGCTTTTCGCCGAATATCGGGAGTGGCTTGAAAGTTTACGAGGCGTGGGAAACTTAGACATAAACGAAATCGACAAAACCATTAAGCGTTATACGAAATATGAAGCCCTGCTTTTTAATGAAAATACACCTGTACTCACAGAAGGCTCGCCCTATTCATTGTATGACGACGGTGGGAGGGACGCCGAGCGCATGTGGATTTTCAAAGAACTGGAGGATTTGGCCGCAATTCTATCGAACCTCGAAAATGTTGAGAGCCGTCTGTTACCCGAACTGCGCACAAGACATGAAGTGCTACTTGATAAACTACTCAACATTGACACGTGCCAAGAGCTTCTTTCAGAAATTGAGGTTGCCTATGGTCTGGTCACTTGCTATGCCATGTGGCGGTTCGCTGACATTGATTATGCTAAAGGTAATATCGAACCCTATGCTCAAAAGCTCTTATCATATGAGCCTGACGCTTCCGTGCCTACTAGGGCTGTCTATTGGGTGCAGACAGTTCTTATAGACCTGTTAGGAGTTTACGAGATTATCGGAGATGCCGAAATGGTCTTTCACTGTAGCATAAAGCATCTTCGGTGGAGCAATTCGTATTTCAAGCGAATCTGCTTTGAACATGGGATAGACCACTTCGTACAAAAGATAAGGGACGAATACCCCTTTTATCACTGTGCGGCATACTATGCTGCAAGCCTCGTGCTTGAAAAGGGTTTCCCTGCAAACGAGCTGTATCATGAACTATGCAAACGTAAGAATATGATATATCTAGGCGAGATGTGGCGGCGGCAAGGCATCAGCCTAACAGAAATTAACAGTTTGCTTAAAAAAGACTTTTCATACAGCGAACTATGCGCATCAATTGGCACTGACGTAGTTCTCATTGATTTTTATTATATTGGAGTCTTGTCCTATCCAACGGAAACTCTGGAGGGTCAGGAACTGTTGACAAGCAGACAAAGCTCAACTTGTGTCGCTTTTTCCCTAACAGCACGGGGCGAAGCGCAGCTCCACTTTGTTGCACACGGAATAGAGTTGGCGAACCATTTATATTTTTCTGACGATTCCGGCGATTCTACTGAATTTTTCAGTTCATTATCTAAGCGGCTGTTTGAGAAATTGCCCGAAGGACAGTCTTTGATTGTATGTGCTGATGGGGATATAAACCAACTCAATATAGCTGCATTGCCACTTCAAAGTGGCTATGTTACAGACAATTTTCCCGTAAGGAACATAGGGTCAGTAATGGATATTGTTCAGCCTATCAAGAGAAAGGCGATAAAATCCGCGTTGCTCTATAATGCGCCATATTACAACGAAACAGAGGCTAGTCAGCAGGGCGATAAATGGGAGTATCTTTCAGGAAGCGAAATAGAGCAGGAAATTGTAGCCAACACGCTGACCGATACATTTGGGATTGCCGTAGAGCGTATTAGTGGGCTTGAGGCCACAAAAGCCGAACTATTAGGCCGAGCCAGAAATGCTAGTGGGATACTACACATATCGACACATGGACAAGCCGCTGATGGTGAGGTTTCAATAATTACCGTAGGTGCAAATATCCCCGGCGTTGATGCCATGATTTCCGACGTAGAGATGTGCGGCGGTTATTTGGAAAATACTACGCTGGCGGTGTTCGCCCTGTGCTTCGGTGCAAAGCAGTTGGCATCATTGCAGGACAGCTTGAGCGGGTTCATAAAGGCTGCATTGCTTTCAGGCGTAAACTCGGTTATCGCCCCAATCAAACCGATTTATGATATAAGCACAGTATTCTTACTAAACGAGTTTTACAAAGTCTACTTGACCGGACAGCTCGAAGGTGGCAGATGCAGCGTGGCGCAGGCATTGCAAATAGCTGTCAGGCGCACACGGGGAATCAGCAAGGCAGAGCTTTATCAGGAATATGGCATCGAATTAGAAGCAAATGATGAGGAATATCCTTTTTCTGACCCCAAGCATTGGGCGGCTTGGGTATGCTTTTCCGCAGAAGAAATGTGAAGGAGGTTGAGGTTTGAGCGATTTTATGCAGTCAGAGGATGCCCTGTTGGATGCCTTTGCGGTTTTTTGTGATGAGCAAAAATATTACGAAGCCTATGCGCTGGCTTTAGACAATTACGAAACGGTTGAGCTTTTTAGCACCATGCTCGCCGATGAGTCTGAGCCGGGCGATATGATAGGGCTGTTTTTGTTGTTTTGCAAAGAACAAGACCGTGAAAGGGCGATAAAATACGCCGTTATCCTCATTGACTTATATAAACGAAATGAATTGCTGGAAAAGATTGTCGAACTCAGCTATCACTTCACATGTAACTTTGTCGAGCCTTTGGCAAACACATCCTCCCAACTTATAATGAAAGAGGGCATAAGTGCCGCTGTCAGTTTGCTTGACACGATTACGGATACAGTGCCAACAAAAGAAATCATCGTGTTCATATGCGCAAATATGCACTGCTTTCCGGCATTATCCAAGGACAAGGAGTTTTCCATGCCGCTGATAGGGAAACTTACCTCTCACTACAAATCCGAGCATAGAGCGCGGCTATACGTCATTTCATGCTTTTTGCCGTCTATTAAACGTGGGCTTGAAGCCTTAGAAGGAAGGTATGCCAGCTTCTCAAATATCAACGGGATAGATGCGGAAGAGCTTGCCAAGTATGCACAGGAGGTCAGGCAATATCATGATTTGATTTTTGTTGACGGCTACCCCGTGCTTGACGGAAATAACCCGTTTGAAATAAACCCCAAGAGAACAAAGGAACTCGAATATCTTGACATGATTAGGGAGCATGAAGCTCTTAAAGTTGAAATATTAAGCCTTGATGAGCATAGCACCGTATTCCCACCGGCGCTTGAAGAACGGCACACTAAGCTACTTGAGTATTTTTTGGAATACAATATTGCTGACAGCAATGTTGAAATCATGAGGGTTTCCCATCTCATTTCGTGTTTTGCCATGTGCCGCTATGTGGACATGGAATACGCACTGGAGGGCATTTCCGCACTTGCTTCAAAGCTGTTGGATTTTGAGGTTGACGATTTCACATACACTGGTACAATATACCATCTGCAAACATCCCTGTTGGAACTTTCTGAGGTATATGAGCTAGTCGGTGACGATTCCGCAAGATACAAAAGCTATTTGAAGTACATGGAGTTAGGCAACGCCTATTTCAAAAGAACTTGTTTTGAAGATGGCCTCGGTTATTTTATTGAGTCTGTAGAGTCGGAGTATTTTTTGTACCACAGTATTGTGTCAAAGGCTACCAAAGTTGCGCTTGACAATGACTTTTCATTAAATCCGCTATATTTTGAAATGAGCAAGCGAAAAAACTTGATTTATCTTGGCGAAATGTGGCTACGGCAAGGCAGCAACGCAGTTGAAATAAGCAAGCTGCTTGAAAGGGAGTTTTCATTTGACGAACTTCAGCAATCAATCGGGAATACTCGCGCTCTTGTGGATTTCTTCTATATGCGGATAAATAATGAGGACAGCGAGGGCGGCGGCGTTTTCGATAGGAATTTTATTCATGACATCAAGAACTTCGCTTGTTTTGCATTTGTTGTCCACTCTGTTGAGGATGTTCAATTTTATGTAGTTGACGAGGGCGTTTATCTGGCTGAGAGCATTAGCAGCGAAGAGGATTCAGCAGACTATTTTTGGAACATTACAGAGCATATATTTCAAAATATCAATGCAGATTCCCTTATTGTGTGCGCCGACGGAGATATAAACCAGCTCAATATAGCGGCCCTGCCGTTTCGTGATGGTTATGTCATTGACCACTACCCTGTGAGGAATATTGGCTCAGTTATGGATATCGTTTACCCTAGAAAGCCAGAGCATATAAAATCCGCACTGATGTTTAATGCCCCCTATTACAACGAGACCGAGGACTATGAGCAAAACGATAAGTGGGAATATCTTGCGGGAAGCGAAATTGAACAGGAAATCGTAGCCGAAATACTTGCCGATAAATTTGGAGTTGCCGTAGAGTGCTTACATGGATTGACGGCAACAAAATCCGAGCTGTTGGACAGGGTAAAAAACACAGATGGCATACTCCACATATCAACGCACGGCAATGCCGTCGATGGCGAGGTTTCAATTATTACCGCAGGAGCAAATATCCCCGGCGTGGACGCAATGATATCTGACAGAGAGATGCGCGGCGGCTATTTGGAAAGCATTCCGCTTGCGGTGTTTGCCCTGTGCTTCGGTGCAAAGCAGTTGGCATCCTTGCAGGACAGCTTGAGCGGGTTTATAAAAGCCGCACTACTTTCAGGTGTTAATTCTATTATCGCTCCGATAAAACCGATTTATGACATAAGCACAGTATTCCTGTTATGTGAGTTCTACAAATATTACCTGACTGAACAACGTGAAGGTGGAGCAAGCAGTGTTGAGCAGGCGTTGCAGATAGCCATCCAGCGCACAAGGGGAGTTAGCTGGGCAGGTCTGCGGCAAGAATACGGAATAGAGTTGGAAATAAAAGATGAATATCCATTTTCAGACCCAAAACATTGGGCGGCTTGGGTATGTTATTCGAGGGAGGAAATTAGGCAATGACAAAGAAAGTATACACAATCACTTTGGACGAGGCTCATAAGATTTATGTAGCCAACAATGATTTCAGAAACACCCTGCAATCCGGTTGCTTCCTATACATAGAGGGCAGCTATGTACTCAATCTGCCCCAATATGTGTGCGAAACCGGGGAGGGTAAATATGAGCTAACCGAACATGCCAGACAAAACCTCTCCGAGTGCGCTTTGGCTTTTGACAACAGGACAATATATAAATACTCTGGTTCGTCTACACGAGGTGATTCCACAGGGCAATCCAAAACGACAAAAATAAAGGAAACAGAATACAAGCCCGGTAGCCAAGGCGTTGATATCCCCAGCGTCATACTTGAACGCAGAAAGTCTGCAAAGAAGCAATTTGAAAGTCAGCTGGAACACACGAAAACGTGCTGGCAGCGTATTTATGAGATTTTACAGACAAAACACGCCAACCCTGTCACATTTCAAGACAAGACACTGCTGGGTGCGGAAGTGTTTTCAAGAGCAAAAAACAACTACGAATCAGTACCCGATGTTAGAACCATCGTGGCAATATCAGCGGGATACGACCTTGGACTACCTCTAACAGAGGAACTGCTTGGACTGGCAGGCCACGGATTTATAGCCACTTCTAAAGAGCATGATTCATACCGCTTTATTATCGCCTCAATGTTCGGGGAGGACATTAACGTGAAAAACGAAATGCTCATCCAAGACGGATTTGCCCCCCTTGGCACTAAAGCGAGGGAGAAAAAGCCGGAAAATCCGAAACCTTGAACTGAATGCCTATGGTTGCCGCAAGCCTATTTGGAAAGGCTTGCGGCTTTTTTATGCCCGAAAATGTTTCAAACTTTCAAAGTCTGAACTCGCGTTGGACGGAAATCAAGTAAAATCAACGGCTTCGCACATCGTTAGATAGAAGTGAGACGGCGGCATCAACCTAAAAACCTTTATTTTCCACAGTTTTTTTAACTTTGAAAGTTTCGCATTTAATGTAGCTTATCGGTACTATGCTTATATGGCGGAACAAGTCTTTAATAACACAGAGGGAGGGTAATTTTTCATACAACATCATAATGGCATCTGAGGATGCCATGCTCACATTCGATTGACAGCATTGATGCCATAGTTGCGGTGTACAACGCACTACTGGATAGATGCACGAGGCCGAAGTGAAGCGGAAACGTGAGTTTTCTACCAAAGACACTCACATCGCTTTACTGCGGTCTTTTTTCGTGCCGTAATGCGCTCCGCTTCACGCAAACCGTGAAAGGAGCGCACTTTATATGACTACCACCGATTTCACTTTTACTAAACTTACGCGCAAACAACTAATGGCGCACTTCGAGCAAGAGCGTCAAGCCTGGCTCACTGAGGGAATGAGCGAAGCGGATATTTTCCGAATCCATTTCGGAGAAGAAGCAGAAAACGGCAGGGGCGGCGATTACCGCGCATGGCTAAACGAACGCAGGCATACGCGCCCCGACCATAAGTATGCGCTCGGAGCGCCTGTCGCTATAGCCGCTGTTGACCCGGACGGCGCATGGATTGGCGGAGGGCGAAGAGGACAAGACGATTTGGATTTCGGCATTGACCTTGACGCGGCTTTGTCAGAGATGCCTAGCGCACAGCGCGAGCTTGTTTCAGCAATTCTATTCGCTGGAATGACCTCTGCCGAATACGCAAGGGCTAAAGGGATAAACAAGTCCGTTGTCTCCCGCACATTAGGGCGAGCAAAAAAATATTTGAAAAATTTTTATACCGAGGGCAACTAATCGCATTTTTCACGGCTACAAGGTGAAAAGGCTAATTATAAATGCTTTTTCACCTGTACCTTGAAAACTGAATAAAACCCAACACCAAGTCACAGGCGCACCATAAACAGCGAGGACAGCCTTAGAGCAAGAGCTTCCTCCCCGACTTCTGCAATAGCAGAGGCTGCAAGGGAGGAAAGGTGGCGCACCGGAATGACTTCTCCACAACACTAGCTGGTAACGGGGCGCGCGATGCAGTACGAGCGCGGGAAGTATGCGCCGTTTGAAAGAGAGCGGCAGGTACTTCTGACATAGGTGTTACGCATTACAACAACTTATTGATATAAACCGCTCGGCGGTTGTAATTGCGGCGTGGCTACGGTGACGCCGCAGCATAGAACCGTCGAGCAATCAAGGAGGCTACTATGCCAACTAAGATTTTTCAAACGACAGAAAGCCTGCTCTCCGAAATTTCCCTTGGTTGCCCGGAGGCTTACTCTGGCAAAGAGGGTTTCATGTTTCAAGCGTTCCAGTGCGTTATGTTTGAAACCGCAGTCAATTATAACCGCTATGAATATGCAGCCTACAACATAACCAGCGGAGAGTATGCGGTGATTGACATTAGGCGCACCCCATTACGGCATACCGAGGGCGACACTGTTGAAATATTGAAAAAACTGCGCAAATCGCACATATCGGGCATGGGGCGTATTGAGATAGACAGCGATGCACCCCTGCGTGTACAAAAAGTCCGTGAGGTCATGTATGAAATATTCTGCGAAATTCTGCCTCAATACGGCTATGTCGTCCGTGAAGGCCAACTGGAGCTTGCTGAGAAGCTGCTCGACACAATCGCTGGCCGCAGTACGCTTCTGGCAGAATCGGCAGTCGGAATCGGCAAAACCCTTGCATACATTATAATTGCGATTCTCGTAAAACGAAGCCGCCTTAACGAAGATTGGAACACTGCATATTACCCTGACATCAGCGTGGTTGAGTGGAAACGTATGCCCATAGCTATAAGCACAGCCTCAATAGCGCTTCAACGCGCCATCCTTAAAGACGTAGTTCCCGAAATCTCAAAAATTCTTATGGAAAACGGAGTTATAAATAAACCAATCAATGCTGTACTGGCAAAAGGCAAATCGCATTATGTATGCGAACATAACTTAAGGGCGCACCTGCCTTTCGAGAAGAAAACCGAAATAGCTGGCATCCTGCGCCAAATCGCGTTTGATGGGCAAAGAACCGACCTCGCGGAGATTGAGAACCTAACGGCACACGTAAAGAGGAAAATATGCGTTCCGAGAAAATGTCATAAAAAATGCCCATTCGCCGATGAATGCCGTTACAGGGCTTACCGCGCAAGCATGATGTCCGATAACATTGACCTGCTCATAACTAACCATAACCTGCTGCTGGCTGATGCAAAGCTCCGCACAGAAACCGGGAGGTCGGTTTTGCCTCCGTTTCAAATGGCAGTGTACGACGAGGCTCATGAACTGCTCAAGGCTGGTCGCTCAATCTACGGGTCAGCTCTTGACAAGAATACTGTGCCGAATATTGCGCAAGCGGTACTTAAACTAAACTTCGCACCGCTCCACATGCAAGACACAGAAGATTGGCGAGACGTTCGCAACATCGCCCACCGCCTTGCAGAGAAGCTCCACGGACAAAGCAAGAGACTGTTCGCCAAAAGAGAAGCGGGGCAAGAGTGCGACCACCACATGAAACGCATCGGGAATATCTTGAGCGAGCTGCATTATGTGCTGAAGAAAGCATATACGCTCAAGAACAAACTCGATGAAAAATGCAGAAATGGGCTGCTGCTGGAGTTGGAGCAGTTACGCAATCTCATAGCCCCTATGGCAAGTTCCTATGACAATATAAGATGGTTTGAGTCCAATGAAAGCGCAAACACGTCTCTATGCTCACTTCCTAAAGCACTGAATGAAATCATCTTTGCAGACCTTTGGAGCCGTGGGATACCATCCATGCTTACATCCGGCACACTGTCCGTCAGTGGCGACTTTGGAGCGGTAAAGCAGTCGCTAGGGTTATCGAATGTGAGCCGCATAAGTGAAACGGTGCAGCCATCGCCTTATGACTATAGCCGCAACTGCATATTGTACATTCCGGAAAACATGCCGTTTCCCAACCAGTCTAGCAAAACTTACATATCTGCCCTGACAGACGAGATTGAGCGGCTTATCCGTACTTCAAACGGACATTCTGCGGTCTTGTTCACAAGCTACTATGTTTTGGAAAAGGTTCACTATGAACTTGATAAACGCGGAATTCCTTGCCCGCTGTTCAAGTTGGAGCGCAGCACGTCAAATGCGATTGAGCGCTTCAAAGAAAGCGGGAATGGCGTACTACTGGCATCCGGCGCATTATGGCAAGGAATCGACATACCGGGCGATTTGCTTAGTCTGCTCATCATTGCAAAACTGCCGTTCCCGCAGCCTGATGCTATAAGCGATTATGAGCGAACTTTATACAGCAGTTTTCGGGCTTATCGCGACAGCGTGATTATTCCGCTGATGCTCATATTGTTAAAACAGGGATTCGGGCGGCTGATTCGTTCCGAAACTGACACGGGCATCGTCGCAATCTTAGATTGCCGTGCATATTATGGCAAGCCATACCATGAATGTGTGGTCGAAGCGTTACCGAAGTGCAGAATCACAGCCTGCATTGATGTTGTCGGTGACTATTTGCACACGGTAAAGCCTGATGAGTTTTTCGAGAAAACCGAAACCGCACTATGAAAATAACCGACGCTTTGCATCTTAGTCCCAAGTTGGGACTAAGATGCTAGTCACTTTAAGAAGGAGTATATGATGCACAATAATATCAACTCTGATTCAACTCACCGTCAAGCAGAAAATCCGTGCGAACATGGTAGTTCTGCACTTCGTAATTACCCCGATGTGCTTGATATCAATCAACTAAGCGAGGTGTTGGGAATAAGCACAAAAACCGGATACTCAATGCTTCGCAGCGGCGATATAGCATGTCTAAAAGTAGGCCGCTCCTACAGAATCCCGAAAATTTGCTTAATCGAATTTATACACAGTGCGAAGAAGCAAGGAGCGACTTGACTTTATCGCTTTAATGTGTTGACGTGATAGTTTTTGCATGGTAGTATGTTCTTGCCAATAGAAATTGAATGTGCTGCCAATGAAAAGGAGGTACTTATGGTAGCAGGCCGTTTGCAAGAAAAGAAAGGCCACTTCTACATTGTCCTTAGCTTTAAGGATGAAAATAATAAGAAAAAAACAAAATGGATTAGCACATCCCTCCCGGTGAAGGGAAACAAAAAGAAGGCAGAGGCGATGCTTCTCGAAGCTCGGCAGAATTTTGAGGTCGCCCCAAGAGTTAGCGACATACCATTCTCCCAATTCATGAAAAAGTGGCTTGAAATGATTAAGCCAAGCATAGAGCTGGGAACGTACTCCGGGTACGCTCAGAACATCAACTCAGTCATTTGTCCCTATTTTGAAGAGCGCAACATTCTGCTCAACAATATCCAAGCATCTCACATTCAATACTTCTACACCCATTGCATGAACGAACGAGGGGTATCCGCGAACACCGTAATCCACTACCACGCAAATATCAGAAAAGCATTAAAACATGCTGTAAACACCGACCTTATCTTAATTAACCCTGCGGATAAGGTCGAGCGTCCAAAAATCAAAAAGCATGTTGGGAAGTTTTACGACATTGATGAGGTGAACAATTTATTTAGCATCGTCAAAGGTCTGAAAATCGAAATCCCTGTCATGCTGGCAGCGTTTTACGGGCTTCGCAGAGGCGAGATAGTTGGGTTAAAGTGGAGTGCTATCGACTTCAAAAACAAAACCATCACAATTCGGCACACTGTTTCAGCGTTTATGCTTGATGGTAAATTCACTGTAGTTGAGAAAGACCGCGCCAAGAATGCGTCAAGCCATCGTTCATTGCCGCTTGTTCCTGAATTTGAAGCCCTGTTGAAAAAGGTCAAACAAAAGCAGGCAGAAAATCGGAAGCTCTGCAAAAAATCGTACAATACGGAGTATCTTGACTATCTCTGCGTTGATGACCTCGGAAACCGATTCTATCCTGCTCTAATCTCAGACAATTTCAAGCAAACTCTCAAGAAGAACAATTTACGCCAGATTCGTTTTCATGACCTCCGCCACACATGCGCAAGCCTGCTTTTAGCAAACGGAGTTAGCATGAAAGAGATTCAAGACTGGCTCGGTCACAGTAATTTCGGCACGACAGCCAACACGTATGCTCATCTGGCGGTTGATTCAAAGAAAAACTCAGCAAATGCCATGAGAGCGTCGGGGCTTAGCATTTCGTAGTTCTCTACCGGAAAGTAGAGAACAAAGTAAAAGCAACGATTCCTTGAAACCGTTGCAATTACTGGTGCGGATGAAGGGACTTGAACCCCCACGCATCGCTGCATAAGAACCTAAATCTTACATGTCTGCCAATTCCATCACATCCGCGTATTAAATTGTTCCGGACAAAGTAGAGAACTCCAGTAGAGAACTCGCCGGATTTTGAAAAAATCTAAACTAAAAAACATAGTGTTTGCAATGGGTTGTTGACCTTTCACTTCCAAGTGTCACACAAGAACCTAAATCTTACATGTCTGCCAATTCCATCACATCCGCATGTTTAACGATTTTAGCACATCATTTCTTATTTTGCAAGTGCTTAAATTTATCAGCCGCCGCAAGCTGCTCTGCTGCGCTTGTTAGGGCGGAGATTGTTATGTTCTCTCCCCCACTTAGCCTTGCAAGCTCCCTCTTCCTTCCCTCAAAATCCAGCTCGCTTACCTGTGTGAATGTCCTGCCCTCAGCCACCGTCTTTTGAATTTCAAAATGCGTGTCCGCCATGGCGGCAATCTGCGGCAAATGCGTTACGCATAGTACCTGCCTAGCCCCGGCAAGCATAGCGAGCTTCTCGCCTACTCGCTGAGCAGCAACTCCTGACACCCCCGAATCCACCTCGTCAAATACAACGGTTCCAGTGTCCTGCTCGCCGCTTAGCACATTTTTCAGCGCAAGCATTATCCTCGCAAGCTCGCCCCCGGACGCTATGCGGCTGATTTTCCCCGGCGCCTCTCCCGCATTTGCCGACATCAGGAAGCTTACTTCGTCCCTGCCGTCCGTGCCTAGGCCGTGCTCGGTTTTTGCAATATCGAACGCCACGAGGAAATTCACTCCCGGCATGCTGAGCTGCGACAGCTCTTCCCGCACGCACCCTTGGAGCTTTGCGCCAGCCGCATTCCTGAGTTCCGTCAGTTTCTCTGCATACCCCATGGCTTCCGCCAGGCAGCTCCCCAGCTCCTTTTCCAGCTTTGCCAGCCTGTTCTCCCCATCTTCAATATCGGCAAGCTCGGACTTGCCCTGCTCCAAGAACTCAAGCGCCTCGCCCTCGCTGCCGTACTTGCGGTTTATGCGCTTTAAAACATCGAGCCTTGCGTCCAATTCGTCAAGCTCCTCGGGCAAAAAGTTGAGCTCCGCACGAAAATCCCTGAGTTCATCAGAAATGTCCTGTGCCGTGTACCGCAAGTCCAGAAGCCTTTCTGCAAGCTTTTTTAGCCCATCAGAATAACGCGAAGCATGCTCAAGCTGTCCTTGGGCATCGCTTATCAGCGCAACTGCGCCCGACGTGTCCTCTCCGCCATAAAGTGACTCAAATGCGGTTTCTACAGCATCAGTCAGCTTTGATGCATTTAAAAGCAACTCGCGCCTGGATACGAGCTCTTCAAACTCCCCTTCCCTGAGCCTGGCTCGCTCGATTTCCTGAACTTGAAGTTTCAAGGTGTCAATCCGCCGCTCCCTTTCGCTTTCGTCCATAGAAAGCCTTTCTATTTCAGCCTTCTTATCCTTGTATTTTTTGTAGGCCTCCCGATATGCTGCAGTTTCTGCCCCAAGACCGCCAAAAGCATCAAGATAAGACAGGTGCGAACCCTCGTCCAAAAGCTTGCGCCCATCATTTTGGCCATGGATGTCAATAAGCTCCGCACCTAGCTCCCGCAGCTGCGTTGCGGATACGGGCATGCCATTGACTCGACACACGCTCTTCCCATCCATCGTTATTTTTCTTGAAATAAAAATATCGCCGCTTTCATCTTGAGAGACTCCACTCAACTCAAACCACCGGCTTTGAATATCGGAAAAAACAGCAGTCACCGACGCAAATTCCGCACCGGTTCTGACAACCTCGCGCGAAGTCCTGCCCCCTGTGACCGCCGACAGCGCATCTATGACAATCGACTTTCCCGCACCCGTCTCGCCCGTCAGAACGTTTAGCCCGAACGCAAACTCGATATCCGCCTTTTCGATAACGGCAATATTTTCAATATGTAGCAATTTAATCATATTAACATCATTTTCTCAACATATCTTCTATCTCTTTGCAAAAACGCTCGGCGGACACCACGTCGGACATTGCCAGAAAACCCGTGTCGTCCCCTGCAATCGATCCGACCAAACTCTTAATGCCCATTGCATCGATAGCTCCGCAAGCCGCAGGGGCAAGCCCCGGAAGCGTTTTTATGACCACCATGTTTTGAGCACTGGCATATGAGGTAACGCTTTCCTTGAAAATTGATTTGAGGCGCTCTGTGTGGTTTTGTGAATCAGCCCTACTGCCTGCAACATATCTGTAGTTTCCCATCGGGGTTAGCTCCTTGACCAAGTGCAATTCCTTGATATCCCTCGAAACTGTTGCCTGTGTGCTTTCGATCCCCACGTTTGCCAGCTCGACAATCAATTGGTTTTGCGTATCGACATCTTTTTCGGCTATTATCTTCAAAATGGCGTCCTGTCGTTCCCTCTTCATGGCCTCTCCCCCAGCTTCTCACTGACTTTTTCGTAAAAACTCCTATTTGATAAACGCACCAGATGCGTATATCTCTCGGATTTATACACGTATATTACGTCCCCCCTTTCGACACTGCGATAATCGCCGCCGTCAACTGAGATAAACGCCGGATTGTGCCTCCTGTTGCCCAACTCAACTGAAACCCGCCTATCGGAGACAAGCACAAACGACTTGACTTCGATCACATGCGCACATATCGGTGTCAGAATTATATTCTCGGCCGCTTCTTCAACAATCGGGCCCCCCGCCGCCATTGAGTAAGCGGTTGAGCCGGCAGGTGTCGCAATAACTACTCCATCGCCAGAAAAATGGGTAATCCGCTGCCCATCTCCAAATAATATTAAATCGATAACTTTATTATCCCCGCGGACTACAACATCGTTGAGTGCAAAATCCCTATATATGGCCTCGCCTTCTCTGTGTATTTCCACGTCTAGCATCATGCGGCTCTCTACCTTGTACTTGCCCTTTGCCACATCATCAATAAACCCAATGTCCATGGACTCAAGCTCTGCCATAAAGCCTTTGCCGCCCAAGTTCATCCCCAATATCGGCACTCCTGTGTCCGCCGCTGCCCTTGCTGCGCGAAGGATCGTGCCATCCCCTCCGAAAGTTATAATCATTTCGGCGTTTGAAAGCTCCACTTCTAAGTTCGCAGGCTTTATTCCGGGCGGCAACCCGCATCCAAAGCCTTCGTTGGGCGTCTGGCATATCACCGTCTGACAGCCTCGATCTTTCAACATGCCGCTCACCCTGAGTGTCATCTCAAGGCCAAGGTCACGCTCCGCATTGGGGTACAGTATAACTTTTTTTCTATTACTCATAGAAGCAAATCCTCATGCGCTTCCGATACAAGCGAACTAATGTCAACACACGCACTCACACCCTGACTGCACAACCACGCCAGATATTCTATATTTCCCTCCGGCCCTTTCACAGGCGAATATGTCATGCCGTTTATGCAAAACCCAATGCCCTCGGCGTTTTGAACAAAGGCCTCCAAAACCTCCACGTGGGTTTTTCGTTCCCTGACCACACCCTTTTTGCCCACTTTCTCGCGCCCCGCCTCAAACTGAGGCTTTATTAGGCAAACCACCTCGCAATCATCAGTGAGCAGCATCGCTAACACCGGCAGAACCAATTTAAGAGAGATGAAGGATACGTCAATAGTAGCGAATTCAGGCCTGGTTTCAAACATCTGCGGCGTAACGTTGCGGATGTTCGTGCGCTCCATTGCAACTACCCTAGAGTCGTTTCTTACCTTCCACGCAAGCTGGCCATAACCAACGTCAACAGCATACACGAGCCTGGCCCCATTTTTGAGCAGACAATCTGTGAATCCCCCCGTCGAGGCACCGCAATCAATGCACACCTTTCCGTCGGGCGATACGCCAAAATGCTTCAACGCTTTTTCCAGCTTTTGCCCTCCACGGCTGACAAACTCAGGCAAGCTGCGGATTTCAATATCCACACTCGAATTTAGCTGTGCGCCCGGCTTGTCCACCCTTTGCCCGGAGACGAAGACATTTCCGCTCATGATAACAGCCTTTGCGCGTTCCCGGCTCTCTATGAGCCCCCGCTCAACCAAAATGGCATCAAGCCGTGTTTTGCCCATTAACCCTCACGCATTCGCTTCCAATTTTCCAATTTCCACCTTCAATTTTCAATTGGGTCCCTATGCGTTCCCTAATAGTTGCACAAACACTTTCCGTATCTATCCCGCAAAGTTCGCGCAACTGCTCTATTTCGCCGCACGGCGCAAAAGTATCCCCGGTATTTAGCAGCACGACGGTTCCTGGGCAGCGACCTTCTTTTGCGAGCATGGTCACGATAGCCTCCCCTGCGCATCCTGAGGCTGCGCACTCTTCAAGCACGAGAAGCCTGCCCGTTTTCGAAACCGACGCCGCAATAGCGCCCATATCTATTGGGTTTATACAACCAAGCTTGATTATCTCAACTGATATTCCTTCATCGCCAAGCTTTGCCGCAGCCTCAGTCGCCGTATTAATGCTTATTCCGTACGTGACTAGCGTGAAGTCGCTTCCGTCGCGGACTTTTTTAACCATTTCGGCACCGCCCTTTGTATAGGCGCCTTGGGCACCGCGCGGGAATCTGACGGCGACCGGCCCATCAACCTTTGAAACTGCATGCAGAAGCATATCGCCGAGCTCCGCATAGCTCGCTGGGCAAAGCACGGTCATCCCCGGCACAGACCTAAGGTACGCAACGTCAAACACTCCCTGATGCGTCTCCCCATCGCCGGGGACAAGCCCCGCCCTGTCTATTGCGAGCACGACATGCTGCTTTGTTATCGCCACGTCGTGTATGAGCATATCGTACGAGCGCTGCAAAAACGATGAATAAACTGCAAATACAGGAATCGCCCCCCTGGTGGACATGCCCGCAGCCATGGCAACAGCGTGCCCTTCTGCAATGCCCACATCAAAAAAACGCTCCGGGTAAAGCAGCGAGAAATCCTCCAGCCCTGTCCCTGACGCCATAGCAGCAGTTATTGCGCAGACTTTTGGTTCGTTCCCTGCGATTTCTGCCAAACGCTCCCCAAAGACAGACGAAAATGTCTTTCCGGTTCCATTGACAAGCCCAATTTTTTTGTCAAACGGCTGGACTCCGTGATATTCGGCGGGCGCCAGCTCGGAAGGCTCGTAGCCCCTGCCTTTTTGCGTCAGAACATGCACGACAGTCGGCACATTCTGGCGTTTTGCCCATTCCAACGCCTCGGTCACCCTTTGTATATTGTGCCCATCTATCGGCCCTGAATATTGGAGGCCCATGTTCTCAAACATGCTGCAACGGAGCAGAACCTCCTTGACTGCGGTTTTTACGTTGTGGGTAAACTTGTATATTGCACCACCGCCTGGTAAAAAATCCATTAAGCGCCTGTAGCGTTTTTTGAAAGCGGAGTAGGACGTCCTCATTCTTTGCCGCGACAGATAGTGCGCAACGCCGCCGACGTTTTTCGCAATCGACATGCCGTTGTCATTTAAGATTATAACCATCGGCTCTCCAGATTCGCCTGCATCCGAAAGCCCCTCATAAGCAAGCCCACCCGTCAGTGCACCATCGCCGATTAAGGCAATAACGGAGTAATCCCCCCTCGACAATGTCCGCGCGCGCGCAATGCCGAGCGCCGCCGAAATAGACGTTGAGGCGTGTCCGGCGACACATGCGTCATGTATGCTCTCCGATGGCTTAGGAAAGCCTGATATCCCCCCCTTTTGCCGAAGGGTATGAAATTGCCCCTTCCTGCCGGTTAGCAGCTTGTGGACATAACTCTGATGGCCGACGTCGAACACCAGCTTGTCCTTGGCTGTATCAAAAACCCTATGTATTGCAATTATCAATTCGACGGCACCTAGATTAGCCGCCAGATGCCCCCCTGTTTTGGATATGCTGCTTACCAAAAATTCGCGCAATTCCTCACAGAGCGGATATAGCTCGCGTTCCTGAAGTGATTTAACATCTTCCGGTGAGTCGACACCATCTAAAATACTCAACCTCACAAAACCCCATTTACTTTAATTTTGATTTCAGGCGCAAAATGTTTATAAGCTTTCCCACCCGCAGCACGATTGCCGTGCTGTTGTTGATTGCGCCATTTTTGCCTATCGCTTTGCCACCTACCGTGAGTCCGGTCACTGCGCCCGAAATAAGCAGTGGCACCAGTATGCCCTCTGCGGCAGCACCTTCCATCAGCCTCGCCGCAATAAGCCCTGCCGTGGCTCCGCTGATGATTCCCGTGACGTCACCCACTACATCGTTGCAAAAGCTTGATACCTTGTCTGCGTTTTTTATGAGCCGCAAAGACTCCGCCGCCCCTCGTTGTCGATGTGCCGCCATTGAATGGAAAGGGGCTTCCGTAGCTGCGGTAACAGCTACGCCGATAATGTCAAAAATAATCCCTAAGACAACAAATACTGCCAAAACTGCAAAGGAAACCACGTACCCCGCACGCCCGAGCACTTCTGTCGAAGCAATAGTAAAAACCGTAGTGCCGGCGACACTGATAAGAATAATTTTTACAAGCCAGCGAAAATCTATCTTTGTTTTCATTTATTACCCTACGCAACCTTCGCCCAATCCGGAGCCCCCGCAAGACCTGTCGTATGAGGCTATAGCTCAGCGGGCCCGCAGTTTGCTTATGAGGAGCGCTGAAGGCGGCGACGCACTGAGTAAATCTTACGGCTTAGGTCGGGCCGGATTTCCCCCGCAGGTACCTCCCGTTGCCGGTAAGGCGGTTTCCCATTAAACCTGCGTCCGGAGTGTTTCCCATCTCCGTTGCCCGATTGCCACTTAGTCCGTACTGCAATCCTCTTTGCGCCCCGGGCATAGTCGCTCCAAGCCCGGACAGCCTAGGTGTTTTCCACTGCAGTCAAAACCGTCTCTTAGCCTCTTTTGCAGGAAATATTTCAAAAGGCAATCGCATATTTTGCTAGGGCCCTAGCAAAAATGCGTAGCTCCTCTATCCGCATTTGCCACTCAAGGCAGGCTACTCTGCACACAGCACTCGAAGTCCGTTACGAGTTGACGGCTTCAGGCTTTCGCCCGGGTAAGGCTTCTTGCAAAGCTTTATGCCCCTACGCACCGCAATACAGGTTCACGCCTGATTCGTACGGGATCAGCTACGGTTTTCGTCCGGAACAGTCCCGCACAAGAACAGGTCTCCACGTAAACAGGGTCGGATTCCCCATGCCATTGGGGAGCGCCCTGAGAACGCAAGCACAACCGGCTGGCTGCGCTTCCCCCCAGCACCCACCCCAAACTGGGCGTTCAAAGCAGGCACAAGGGATTTCACTGATATGCCCTTCAAAGGATTTTTAGGCCCCTCTTGGTAGACGGCCGATCTGACTAGGATACTGCGCCGCTTTAACGGATATAATAACAGCTTGGGCATGAATATTCAATACCTTTTATTCAATAATTCCTGCTCGCCAAGTAGTACACGAGCGTTTTTAGGAATTCGGCACGCTCGAAGGCCCCTTTGAGCGCATATATCGCCTTTTCCGTCTCCGCTTCGACCAGCTCCTCGCATTTCTCTATACCTAAGAGCGACGCAAGCGTCGTCTTCTGGTTTTCCGCATCGGAGCCTATGGGCTTCCCTAACTCCCGCTCGGTGGAAGTGCAGTCCAGAATATCGTCGCGGGCTTGGAACGCAAGGCCTACTGCTTTTGAATATTCAACCGCCGCCGCCGCCTGCGCATCCGTCCCGCCACCTGCAAAAACCCCCATCTGTGCAGATGCGGAAAATAGCGCAGTGGTTTTCATCGAATAAATTTCCAGGAGTTCTTCCTTTGTATGCTCCTTGCCCTCTCCGGACAAGTCGAGATACTGCCCCCCGCAGACCCCGTGCGCCCCGGCGGCTTTTGCCAGAACTTTTGCCATTTTGACGACTCTTTCAGGTGGCAACTCAGAATTAAGCAGGGATTCAAAGGCCGCCGCCTGCAGCGCATCGCCCGCAAGCATCGCTGTAAACTCCCCATATGCTATGTGGTTTGACGGTTTGCCGCGACGCATACCGTCGTCGTCCATGCAGGGCAAGTCGTCATGTATTAGCGTGTAGGAATGCAGCATTTCAATGGCGCAAGCGGCATTGAGCGCATCACCGGGCTTGCCGCCCGCTGCCTCACAGAACTTTATTGTCAAAGCAGCCCTGATACGCTTGCCCCCATCAAGAAGGCTGTAGCGCATGGACTCCAATAGTGTCGAATAATTTCCGCCGCCGCCTGGCAAGGCCTGCCTGAGCCTTTCGTCTACCATCGCTTTGCATTGCCTGAGTTCGTCAAGCATGTCGTCATTTACTCTACTCATCATCAAAAAGGCTTTCCTTTGGCTCGCCGCCCGCACTTTTTTGCAGACGAACCACCTTCTGCTCGGCATCGTCAAGCATCTTACCCGCCGACTTTATCAGCTTGGCGCCTTCTTCGAACAGCGCAAGCGATTGATCGAGCGGTGCGTCGCCCCTTTCCAGCAAGCGCACTATCTCATCAATCCGCCCGGCAGCTTGTTCGAAAGTCATTTTTTCAGTCTTTCCCATATCTCTCCTTGTCGCCTACTCTACTGTGCAATTTATCTCGTCTTTTTTGAGTCTGACCGTCAGCCTGTCGCCTGACTTTACGTCCTTTGACGTCTTTACCAGCGCCCCATCTTCCTTGCGCACTATGGCATACCCCCTGCCTAGCACCTTTAGGGGGCTCATTGCATCCAATGCGGCAGCCAGCCTCCCATACCGCTCCCGATTTGCGGAAATCTGCCTCTCCATTGCGGAGGCAAGCCTGTCTTGAAAATAATCGAGCGATAACCGTTTGTCGTCCACATAATGCCTTGGGCTTTGAAGCACCCGTTTCTCCGACAGGTCATTTAGTCGCTGTCGCTTGGAGCTAAGTTCACGGCCGATTGCTTGCCGCACCCTAGCTTCAGCCGCTCCCAGCGCATACCTAGTGTCATTAATGTCCGGCACGGCAAGCTCTGCGGCATTTGACGGCGTCGCCGCACGGACGTCGGCGACAAAATCGGCTATGGTGACGTCCGGCTCATGCCCCACGGCAGAAATTACCGGTATTTTCGACGAAAATATGGCTCTGGCCACGCTTTCATCGTTAAATGCCCACAAATCTTCCAGAGAACCGCCGCCCCGCCCAGTTATTATCAGCTCGGCGACGCTATGCACGTTTGCATACGTAATCGCCCCACTTATTTCCTGCGGTGCCTCGGCGCCTTGCACCCGGACTGGAACGATTATCACCTTGGCTAAAGGCCAGCGGCTCCCCAGCACCCTTATAATGTCGCGCACCGCAGCCCCCGCAGGCGACGTGACCACCGCTATCGTCTTCGGGTACTTTGGCAAAGCCTTCTTATGGCTTGGGTCGAACAACCCTTCTTTAAGCAGCTTTTCCTTGAGCTGCTCGAACGCAACGTAGAGGTCGCCCACTCCATCCGGGGCAATTTCGTTGACATAGAGCTGATACGCCCCATCCCTGGGATATACCGCCACGCGCCCATATGCGACTACGCTCAAGCCGTCCGCAGGCTTAAACCGCAACTTCGATGCGTTGCTTTTGAACATAACGCATTTGAGCGCACCACCAGTGTCCTTCATCGAAAAGTAGTGATGCCCCGATGGGTATGTTTTATAGTTCGACAGCTCGCCTTTGACATATACCCCAGAAAGGGCAAAATCCGACTCGAGCAAGCCTTTTACATAGTTGTTAAGTTCACTAACCGAAAAAATCTTGTCAGCCACCAGTCCCCGCACCCTTTATTCCTAATTTCTAATAATAAGCAAACACGGCTCTATTCACTAACCTCACTGCGCACAAAACTGCCCAGAACGCCATTTACAAACGGCACAGCCTCCGGCGGCTCGTAGCGCTTTGCCAGCTCGACCGCCTCATTGATTGCGGCCCTGTTCGGGATGTCCGGCATGTACAGAACTTCGAACATAGCCGTTTTCATAATCGCCACTGCCGTCCTCGAAATCCTGCCGAACTTCCAGCCAACGGCATATTTGTCTATATATCCATCCAGCTCCGCAGAATGCTCATTGGCGCCTTTGACTAGGCGCGTGATGTACTCCAGCTGCTTTTTGTCGGGAGGTTCTTTAAAAACCTGATCCTCCGCCTCCAATGTGGAATAGTATTCCTCATCGAAAATCTGTGACAGCAGCTCTTTTGAATCAGAGGGGTTTTCAGATATACAGAAGCACAGCCTTACCGCTATTTCCCTCGCAGTAGTCCTTGTCATTGCTTCTTCGCTTTCTTGATCGACACGCCGCAGATGTGGACATTAACCTCGTCAACCTTTGCGCCGGTGGCATCCACAACGGCAGCGATGACGGCTTTTTGGACTTTCTCCCCGATTTCGTTCACGGAAAATCCAATGTCAACGACAATGTATACATCAAGCGTCACGGCGCCGTCCGTTACTGTGAGCTTTATGCCTCTGGGCAGGTGCCTTTTGCCTATCATGCTTGTTATATCTTTGCCTTGAGAGTAATAAAACCCAGTGACGCCTTCAACCTCTGATGCGGCGTTTGATGCGATAGTCGCAACGACATCCTCAGATATATTGACGCTGCCCTTCGCATCGGCATTGCGGATGTAACCCTTATGCTCTCCCATCACTCTGCCCTCCATGTGAAACGGTGTTGCCATACCAGCTGATAAACGCATCTGCCGACTGGCATAAGCATTGTATCATAGGCCGAGGGGGAAATAAAGCATTTATGTCAAGTTTCTCCATTCCCTGAAGCGTACCTGTGTTACTGCGCAGTGCCAGCTCCCAAAGGATAGAGGGCGCAACTTCCAACTTCACAAAAAACGAATTTCAAAAGCGAGCATTTTTGAGCATTTCAGAGCATTTATAAGCATTTCAGAGAGTTACATTTGTAAGACGCTATTTTCCAAAAACAAGTATTGACACCTGATAACGCTTGTGGTATATATATTTAGCGCACGCTTCGGCGATGGGTGCAGATTTTCAAGGCATAACAAACCGCCCCCGTATTGGTGATAATACTAACCAGCTAACAGCAATGGAGGAAAAAGCATGTCAACAACACTGGCAAGGAAGGAGACCGTTTCGCGAAAATGGTTCATCCTCGACGCCGCCGGAAAACCGTTGGGCCGCACCGCGACAGTGGCGGCGAACATCCTGCGCGGCAAGCATAAAGTAGACTATACGCCAAACGTCGATTGCGGCGACCACGTCATAGTCATCAACACTTCGCAAGCCGTCCTCACAGGCAACAAACTAGAGCAGAAATACTACCGCCGCCACAGCGGATGGGTAGGAGGGCTCAAGGAGATTCAATACAAGCGCATTATGGAGACCAAACCGGAGTTTGCCATGATGCAGGCCGTGCGCGGCATGATGTCGAAAAACTCCCGCGACCGCAGCGCCCTCAAACGCCTACGCGTATTCAGGGGCGCAGAGCATACTCACGAAGCTCAGAAGCCCACGGCTTGGACTCAGGAATAGGGAGGGATTTTAAGAATGTATACAAGCAAGAAACCTTATTTATACGGCACGGGCAGGAGAAAGTCCTCCGTAGCCAGGGTTCACCTCTTCCAAGGCGGAACGGGTGCGATTACAATAAATGGCCGCAGCATAGACGATTATTTCGGCCTCGAAACGCTCAAATACATTGTGCGCCAGCCGCTCAGCGCCACCGACACCGTCGGCAAGGTCGACATCAGCTGCACTGTCAAGGGCGGCGGGGTGACGGGCCAGGCGGGCGCAATTCGCCACGGCATCGCACGGGCGCTACTGCTCGTTGACGAAACCTACAGGCCCACGCTAAAAGAAAAGGGCTTCCTCACTCGCGACCCAAGGATGAAAGAGCGCAAAAAATACGGCCTCAAAGCCGCAAGAAGAGCTCCCCAATTCAGCAAGAGGTAAACACATACGATTAGGAGAAGTGCCGCAAATGCGGCACTTTTTTTATTCCACCAACCCATACTTCACCTTAATCCTATCCAGCTTCTCCAGCATGGTTTTTGATATCATCACCATAAACGCCACAGTGGCTGCGGCGTGGACTAGATTGAAGGACAGGCCATGCAGGTACGACATCAGAATCATTGTGCGGGTTGGGTTCGGCTGCCACATCAGCACGCTTGCGGGACTCATGATGCCCCCATAGATGGCAAATGTTGCAATGCCTCCGAATACGGCCAGTGACGTGGGCGAGCGCCTCAACATCCCCTTCCGAAACAGGACCCCCGCCAAAAACCCTATAATCCCGGCAGAAAACATCTGCCAAGGAGTCCACGGCCCCTGCCCAAAAAACATATTGCTCACCAAAAACGACATAGCCCCGACCAAGAACCCCGCCTCACCGCCAAACGCAACCCCCGCAATTATCACAAGCGCGATGACAGGCTTAAACTGGGGAAGCATGAAAAATACCGATCTGCCCGCAACGGTGATTGCGCACAGCACCGCAATAATCACAAGCTCCCGAACCAGCGGCTTGCGGCTCTCAAATACAAAAGCGAACGGAAGCATTGTCTGCAAAATGACCAGCAAGGCAATGAAATAAAAGCGGCGATCGCCGAAAACGTGAATGCCTATGAAAATCGTCAGCGGGATTGTCAGAAGAATCATTGCCGCCGCTGTGATTGTGCGCTTGGTCAATTTCTGCTTCCTCAGCGTGGCAGGCGGCGGCTTCTCGCCTCGCTTCCATGAGAGCGTGGCGGCAATGCCCAAAATCCCTATGGCAATCCCAATCATATTGCCCATGTAAAAAGCCGCACCCTCCGCTGCCACTGCAATTGCATCATGCCCGCCCCCTATAAACGCCCCCAGGTACTCCCTGTTCACCGCCGCAAAAACCATCGCAACCAATAGCCACAGCGCAAACGCCGCAAAAATCACCTTGCGCCGCTCCGGCAGCTTGAGCACCGCCGGCGGCGGCGGAAGCTCCGGCACGTCGATTTCGTACTTTGCGTCTACATCGAGAATCTGCGGCGCAGGCGGCGCCTCCCCTCCGAGGGCGGTTATGACATCGTTTGCCGTTATCGCATCCGGGAGGAATTCGCGCGCCATGCGATTTGCCGACGTCGTATAGAAACTGTTGCCTGAAAAAAACTTGCGTGGAGTATTTTCTGTAACAATATTTCCATCGAAAAACAGGGCGCAGCGGTCGGCATATTCGGCGCAAAACTCAATGTCGTGGCTGACCAGGATGATGGCCGCACCGCCCTCGGCCAGGCGACGAAGTATCGCCGCAAAAATCTGCTTGAATTCAGCGTCAAGCCCCTTGGTAGGCTCGTCAAGCAGCAGGATTTTCGGCTGCAGCAGCAGTACTTTAGCAAGCGCGGCACGCTGCTGCTCGCCGCCGGACAGGTCATAAGGATGGCTGTCTAGCAATTCGCCAAGGCGACAGAGCTTAACCATTGCGGCAAGCCTGCGTTTTTTTTCGCCCTTAGAGAGCTTGCGCCCTGACAATATTTCAAGCAAATCCTCACGCACGGTCTTTGCAACAAACAGTGCCTGGGGATCCTGCGGCAATGAATAGACCTTGGGTGAATTATGAATCACAAGTTCGGAATTTGGAGTTTGGGGGTCTTCACCAGCTTTGCATGTGTAACCGTGACGCACAACCTTGCCGCGATAGGGCACATTAATCCCATCAATCAACCCAAGAGTAGTAGTCTTCCCTGTCCCGTTGCCGCCGAGGATAGCTGTAACTTCACCATAGTTAGCAGTCAAAGACAACCCCTTAACCACATCAGGCAAATTCTTCTCGTACTTAAACCAAACATCACGAATGGTAATAGCACAACCCAAGCCCGCAAAACGTTCATCGGGCTCGAAGACTGCCAACTGTTCCCCGCCAACTGCTAGCTGTTCACTGCCAACTAATAACCGTCTAAGCCAATCAGAACCGTCACGCACAGTAATGGGACACTCGCAACCCCCGGCGCTTTGCGAAAGCTCCTTCGAGCCTAAGAGGGCGCCATCCTTGCCAGTTGACAACTGTCCCCACACCCTCATAGGCGTAGGCATCGCCAAAAACATCCCGCTCCCACGCTCTCGCAGCGTTAGCCCAACCTCTCTCGGAGGCCCGTCTGCCACTACCCTGCCGCTGTCCATCACCACGGCGCGGGTGGATAGCGGGAAGACCTCCTCCAGCCGATGCTCTGTCAGCACCACGGTCACCCCCAGCTCGTGGTTTATCTTGCCCACCGTAGCAAGAAACTCCCCCGCCGCAATTGGGTCGAGCTGACTTGTAGGCTCATCCAGTATCAAAGCCGACGGCTGCAGCACCATTATTGAAGCAAGCGCAAGAAGTTGCTTCTGTCCACCTGAAAGCTCAGCTACAGGCTTGTGAAACCACGTCTGGATACCAAAAAAACTAGCCATCTCAGCAACACGCAAGCGTATCTCCGGCGTTTCAACCCCCAGGCTCTCAAGCCCAAAAGCCAATTCATGCCAAACCTTGTCTGTGACAATCTGGTTTTCCGGCGATTGCATGACAAACCCAATTCTCGCCGCCGCATCATGCGGAGAAAGCTCCGACAATAGTTTGCTCTCAAACAAAATCATAGGCTCATCAACTGTTAGCTGTTCGCCGCTGACTGTGAGCTGATAAAAGCCGTGCGGCGTAGTTGAAGGCTTTAGATGGCGCAGGAGCGTAGTCTTGCCACAGCCGGAAGGCCCGCATAGCGTGACGAACTCGCCGCGCTCAATAGTCAGGTTGACATCGTCCAACGCAGGCCTTTCACGAGTCGGGTACTTAAAAGTCAGGCTTCTGATTTCAAAGCAAGAGTTTTTTGCCGCAGGCGAAAAGTCGGCGGCAAGCTCCGCAGGCGTCATGCGCCGTCTTGGAGCTTCAATGAGTTTATTCGTTTCCAAACTAAATCTTCCTTAATATTCACAATTATTGGAAATGCCCCCAGTGCCAGGTGGGCGGCAAGTAGCGCAATAGTCCAAAATTCGTGCCAGCCTCTGCTGATATGGCCTATGGTCGGGAAATAGCGGAAGCGGAACACCTCCAGAGCCGCTCCCGCAACCACGATGCCTGCGCAGGCGAATATATACGACACTGCAAGCCCATCGCGCCTATCAAAACGGTAGATTGAGAACGCCGTGCGCCCGGGCAGCCCATAGCCTCGGGATTTCATGCTGTCGGCGGTCTCAATCGCATTTTCCAGCGCCCATGTAACCAGTATCGACAGAATCCTCATCCCATTGCGAGCCTTGCGCAGAATGTTTCCGCTCGACATATCCCTGCCAATGCGCTTCTGCGCATTGGATATCACCTTTGCCTGCCCCCTGAACCTCGGAACAAATCTCAGCGCCATAGAAAGCACGAGCGACAGCGCAGGGATTGCCCGTCCGAACAGGTAGACGAACTTATCCGAGGTCATAACCGCATTGAGACAGCTAAACCATGCAATCACAGTGGTGAGCATCACCCCTGCGGCAAAGCCGTATGCGACAGCCTCAAACGTGATGGGGTTGCCATTGGGGAGAAATGCCAGCATAGTCCCGCCCTGATGGTTGAAAAAGGAGTTGACGGCGGCTGTGCTCAAGACCACAGGAAGCAGGAATTTCAGCCCCGCCCTCGCCGCCTTCCCGCCGCTAAGGTACACTGAATAAGAAAAGGCGCAGACAAGCGAAATCACAAGGCTGGCAGGATGCATAAAAAACATGCTAAACCCAATGACCACTACGAAATAAAGC
>Ga0209755_10000450_pt1 | contig 75068 bp, 70 predicted proteins | sample TergutCo191P1_FD_187301 | JGI IMG/M metagenome (GOLD analysis project Ga0209755, IMG submission 187301) | Cornitermes sp. P1 segment gut microbial communities from Petit-Saut dam, French Guiana - Co191P1 (SPAdes) (version 2) | ecosystem: Host-associated > Arthropoda: Insects > Digestive system...
AGGCTTAAGGTTTACCATTTTCTCCTAACAGATGTTCATTGCTGTTGATTCCATTAATCGGCCTAGAAATAGTTATTCTCATTTACATATCCAATAACGAATAGAAAGGCCAAGCCTGATCATCCAGCCCTTATTTTCCCTTTCGCCTTTTTCTTTTAAAGAGATACCTAATCGGTAGAATAAACCTTTCATTTCTCTCTCCTTTCTAAACAAAATGATTTACGCCGCTCCGATTACCTCAAAAGCAAGGTCGACTGTAAATGAATCGTCATATAAATCCAGTTTGATTTTTGCTCTGCCTTTTCTTTTGTTTACTTTAACGATGTTTCCTTCTAGCCCTTTTAGACAGCCTTCTAAAACAACGATTTTATTTTGTTCGTTAAATTTAACTTTCGATATTCCTTTATTTCTTATAAAATGATTTACAATCTCTGTATCTTTTCTTGATAACGGCGTTATTTCATAATTTGATTTTAAAAATCGTATAAATCCTGCGGTTTGTTTTATAAACCATTTATTTTCATTATCGATCTCTGATTCGGCAAATACGTAACCTGAAAAAACAGGCTGATTTTGTATCGATACTTTTCCTTCTTTTCTTATTTTTAAACTTCTTTTTGGAAAGTATATTTTTAGGTCAAAGTGATAGGTATTTATTCGATTTATAAAATTTTCCTCACTTCCTGTTCTAACCTGAATAGCGTACATACTTCCCTCCTTTGACCGAGCAATGATCTTCCAGCCTTTTGACTGGATTAATTCATTACATGTTTTTTTAGAGTTAACAGGCGGCATGAAACACGCTCTACTAACTGGCTAAAATCTTTTAAAACTACCGCAGATAAAAAAAGTTATCTGCACCTTACATATCTTGAAAATCTCTCAAGGCTGATCATTGTTTGTAAACCTCCATAATCAACGACCGCAAAATGGCCATTGATAAATCTTTCAATTTGCACGACTTTAAATTTTCTTTCACGCCTTGAATCTTTGGATTTCCATTTTTGTCCGGCTTGGACATTAAATGGATTATCTTTATTGTTAATTTTCATTTCCCCTCCCTAAATAATTGCCAAACTTCTATCATGCTGCCTCCAAATTAGTAATAATTTTATAGAGACAGGAAACTTCGTTTAAATCGAAATTTTTATTTGCAATATTTTCAACTAAATTAATTGCGTGTTTTTTGTCCTAGAACCAAATTTTAAATGCAGATAATCCGTATTTAAGTGCAATTTCATTCTTTGGTGTTTTTCTGCATTTTCTTTCGACACATATAGCATTTACACCATCCTTAAAAAACTCTGCATAAACAGCATAAAGTATCATATATTCCCCCTTTAAATAAAAAGGCTGCTCCGACGGTACGAGCGTCTCGGCAGCCTATAGGCAAACTTAATACTGTCAGGTACTCGTACTACCCAAACAGGGATTTACAATAAAATCAAATAGATTTATAATGTAAATCTCATCTTTTTCATTAAAGGTTTTTTAAACCTTCGCCGAAAATCTAATTGAGGCAAAAAACAATAAAGTTTAATTTTTAAGATTTTATTTAAGTATTCTCAGAATTTTTCATAATTTTATTGAATATTCTGTCTACTTGGGAATAGTTTTAAATTCCTCTTTTTATAAATGGTAATAACAATATCATGTAAAAAATATAATATTTTATACAGAATACTGGTATAGAAATCTGTAAACGTCAAAATATGACAGCCATTCATTTTTATCGTTAACTATATTGCGCGCCAGTACTTCATACCGTTCCAAATTAAACAAAGATATATTTTTATCTCCTGGATCATTACGGCAATAATCAAGCCGATCTTGTCTGTAAACCTTTTCATTGTTCTGGTTAACATAATCAAGATTTCCGTCATTGTTAGAATAAGAGAATCCCCATAAAAGAGATGATAATGAATGTTTTTTCATGCCGCTGCTAATTAAAAAATATTCTGAATCTTTAATAAGGATACCCTGAGGTAAACAGGCATTCAGCTTTTCCTTGAAATTTCCTTCGGGTTTATCTTGATAAAAATCAACAGCTGCTATTTCATTTTCAGCTTTTATGCCTGTCGTTAACGGAGATGCAAATTGCATTTTTGCCAATGGATTGAAACCTTGAGTGTACATGACAGGAATACATGATCTTCTGAAAGCCTGAGAAAATATTTCGATAAGACTTAAATGACCATGAAAAACTGCGCTATCTTTCTTGCTGAAACTAAATAACAGCCTGTGTATGGAAGGATCTTTTTTACTTACTTTAATCCCGCAAAGTTTAATTTTTTCATTAATAATATTATTTTCCAAGGTATTATTCTTTGGTTTTGCTTTCTTTATGCAAACACCGCATAAATTACATTTTTCATTGCATGAAGATGTTCTTAAGGCTCTTTTGGACTTATTAAACTCATTTAAAAAATATTCATCTGTTACACATGAATCGATGCATGACCATGGCAGATTATTCATTGCCGAAAAAAAAGATTTAGTATAATCAGAATGTTTTTCCAGAACTTCAAACCATTTATCCCTATTTATAAATTCACTCCATGGATCCAGTCTGCTTCCTTCCTTCCAGGCTTCTTCGCAGATAAAACCCGCTCTTTCGTCCCCCCTGCTTAACATGCCTTCAATCCATGAAATTAATGAATCGGAGGAACTAATCTTATGTCCCATCGGCTTTAGCTTTGCACGAATATATTCGATTTTTCTTTCTGCATAAATACTGTTTATCTGCACAGCCCGCTGATACGGCGTATGCGGTTTTGGGACATATATACCGATATTAATACTAAAACGCATCCGGCTTCTATGAGTGATATCTTCAATAAAGGATACTATTTCTTCTTCTTCACTTGCCAATCCGTCCGTGACTATCTGTTCATTCTCATATAAATCAAGAATTGGAAGTCCAACCATAAAATAAAACTTGGCGCTTTTCCAGCCTGTTTTTTTTGCCTCATTCAGGATTGCAACAACAGAATCCCTGCTTACTTCCTTGTTGATAGCCATTTGCCATAAATCCCTTGGAGTTTCAACTGCAAAGGTAAGACCGCTTTTTCTTGTAACAGAAATTTTCTCAAGCAACGACAGCGAAAACCCATTTATTTTCAGGGAAGGCAGCTGGAATGAAACATGATTACCTGCGAACTTCTGATTCAGGTTTTCAATTAGTTCATCAATGCCGCTGTAATCGCCTGAAGAAAGTGAAGAGAGGCTTATTTCCTGCCAGCCGCCTTTTGTTACCATTTCGGTAACATGAGATATTATTTGCTCGCTGTTCTTCTGCCTGCATGGCCTGTACCAGTAACCCGCATGGCAAAAGCGGCAGCCGTTCGGACAGCCGCGCATTATTTCTACAGTACCGTGGTTATGTACAATTTTCATGCCTGGAACAGGATAAACGGCAGCTTCCTGTACAATATTTCCATCAGATTTGGAAAAATCAAAGTGTATAGCGCGCTTTGATTTTTCTTTTCCCTTAACCCAAACATTTGGATGAGATGAAATCTTTTTCAGCAGCTCTGTCCTGCCCTCCCCTGCTTTTTTAAGATTGGCTAAATCATTAGCAAGCTCAAAGAAACCCGCTTCAGCTTCTCCTATCCAGAACGCATCGATAAAGGGTGAATAAGGCAGCGGGTTTGATACGGCAGGCCCTCCTGCAATAATTATTGGAAATTTAATTAGGTTCCTATCGTCTTCCATATCGCTGTAAATATTATGTTCAATTGGTCTCTTTAAATTAATACGATCTTCACAATGAATAGGGATACCGGATACGTCAAGCATTGTTAATATACCGTTTAAGCCAAGTTCATATCCCAGCGTAAACATTAATAAATCAACGCTGGCAATGTTTATTCCTGTATCAAGACCGTATAATGGGACATTCCTGTCGCGTAACAATTTTTCAAAATCAGGAGCGGGTGCAAAAGCGCGCTCGCATGAAATACCCTGTATGCTGTTCATTCTATTATAAATGATCCGCATTGCTTGATTTCCCATTCCTATTTCATAGAGATCTGGAAAAGCAATTACAGTGTTAAAATTACATCCTTTTTTTGCAAGTCTTCCTACTTCGCCGCCGGTATAACGCGCAGGTTTATCAATATTAAGCAATAGGCTGCCCAATTCACTGATTGGGTCTATATATTCAATACTTTCAGGCACTAATGAATTAATCTCCCTGTCTTTTAACGATTATAGCGTCTTATATAAATGCTCAAGACAAGGCCAATTCCTATCATGGACGAGAGAATGGCAGAGCCGCCGTATGACATAAATAAAAGCGGAAGACCTGTAATAGGCATTATTCCCATTGTCATTCCGACATTAATAATAAAATGAAAACTGTACATTCCGGCAAATCCCGCACAGATATACCTTGCAAACGGATCATTTGTTATTTTCATTGTTTTCATTAATCGGATACATATAAGAAGGAAGAGAGCGAACACCAGCAGCCCTCCTGCAAACCCTGCTTCTTCGGAAAAAATGGAAAAGATAAAGTCTGTGCTTTGTTCGGGTAAAAAACGGTAATGGCTTTGCGTCCCCTGTAAATATCCTCTGCCCGTTATCCCTCCGGCCCCAATTGCAGTTACCGATTGAATGATATTCCAACCAGCGCCGCGCGGATCTACATTAGGATCCAGAAAAACGATAAGCCTCATCAGCTGATAGCTCTTTAGCACTATCCTGGCGACATAGGATACACCAAGCGAAAGAATAATTATGGTTGATCCGTATACAACCCAGAAGAAATATTTCTTTTTAAATTTCAGGTAGCCAAATAATGCTATGGCGGCAATCAAAAGAAAAAACAAAATTACAACAGCAATTATCCGAGTGTTGGTGAAAACCGCAATAAAAGGTATTGTTCTTTGTAAAATATATGTCTGCCATAACGGCAGAAACAGAAAAATGGCTGTAAGGGCAAAACAAAACACCATAAAAGCTACATAACGTAATCTAACTCCTGCCATAAATATCATTGTCAGTAAAATTGCAATATAAACGAGAGCGGTTCCAAGATCCGGCTGAAGAAGAACAATACCCATCGGAAAAAAAGCAATGATACAACTGATGAAAAAACGGGAAAATGATTCCCTGTTTCGGTCGGTATCCGCCAGAAAGCGCGCAAGCAGTATAATAACTGAAATCTTTACAAATTCCGACATCTGTAAGCCAACAGAACCAAATCTGATCCAGCGGGAAGCATTGGATACTATGTGTCCGAAAACAAGGGTATAAACAAGAGGTGCAATCGAGATAATATATATATATAACGCAATATTATAAAACCTTCGGTAACTAATAAATGAAAGCACTATTGCAGCTACAATACCGACAGAAGCCCAGATAATCTGCCTTATATATTCATTGGAAACAAGAATTCCGTCCGAGTTAATTCCTGATGAATAGATAAAAAGAATACCCAATACCATAAGCAGCAAAACAGGCAGTAGTAATAAATAATCAATTCCAAGAATATTCCGTATATTCATCAGTTTACATCCTGTCCCAGAAATTAAGTGCACGTACAGCAGCATTATAGTCCTGATTTGCAAAATATCCCTGATATATTATTGCGGTTGCGGTAGAAGCACTTGTGTACTGAACAGGAGTTGCCTCAATAAATACTGTAACAACAATCTGCTCATCAGGATTTGAACTGTTAAAAGGCCCGAACGAAGTAAACCAGGAATGCCAGCGATCAGAAGCGCCAATCTCAGCTGTGCCCGACTTTCCCGCAATCTGCACAGTATTCATGTTTAACGGCCATTGAGCGGTTCCCTGAGTGACAACAGCCCTCATATCCTGGCGTACTGCTTCATAAACAGAAGGAGATATGTAGCTTTCATGTATTACTTCATATTCTGTAATGTTTTCTATCGAATTTGTTACAGGGTCACGGACTTCTTTTAATACATGAGGCCTGTAAATCTTTCCGCTGTTTACTACCATGCTAACCATACTTGCCATTTGAAGAGGAGTTACAAGCGTATATCCCTGTCCTATTGACATATTCATTGTATCGCCCAAAACCCATCCCTCATGGTAACGGCGCTCTTTCCATCCGGGAGTCGGAACTAATCCTTCAATCTCACCTGGAAGGTCAATACCTGTCATTTGACCATAACCGTATTTACGCGCAAATTCCACAATTCTTTCTACTCCAACATTATCTCTTCCGACTGTCATATAATAAATATTACATGATTGGCAAAGCGCACCTCTTAAGTTCAGCCTTCCGTGTCCAGGGCGGTAATGACAATGCCAGTTACGGTTGCCGTAAGTCATCACGCCGTTGCACATAATTACCTGATCCGGTGAAAATACATTATCTGCAATAATTGCCGTAGTCATTATTATTTTAAAAGTGGAAGCAGGAGGATAGCTTGATTGAATTACCCTGTTAAGAAACGGTCTTGAAGGATCATCCATTAAAACACGAATTTCCGAGCTTAGTCCGTTTGTAAAAATATTAGGATCAAACCATGGATAAGAAACCATCGCAAGAATTTCTCCTGTTGAAGGGCGCATAACAACAGCGGCTCCGTTTTGATTGCCAATTGCCTTTTCTACCAATGCCTGGAGATTAGCGTCTATTGTCAGAACAAGATCCCTTCCCATTTCCGGAGGTACATGAACAACATTTTCGCGTCCCGCAATACGCCTGCCTCTTGAATCTACTGTTCTGGTTTCCCAGCCCTGTCTTCCCCTTAACAATTGATCATATTGTTTTTCAACTCCTGATTTCCCAATCATATCTCCCATTTGATAACCAAGGTTATAAAGACTGGTAAGTTCATCACGGGTAATGTCTCCTACATAGCCCAATATATGAGAAAGGCTTCCGACTTCTACATAATTACGTACAGATTTGATATGCCATGATATACCGGGCAGGTTATTTTTTCTTTCAGCAAGAGCTGCAATAACCGGAAATGGAACGTTAGATGCGATTTCTACAGGCTGATAAAGCTGAAGGTATTGGCTGGGAAGCTTTGCTCTGATCTCTTCGGCAGAAATATTTAAAATATCCGAGACAGATTCCAATAGATCATCCATTCCGTTTCGCGGAACATCGGCAGGTGTAATAGTAATTGCAAAAGTATCCCTGTTAATAACCAGGGGGTTTATATAATTTCGATCATATATTTCTCCTCTTTGCGTCGGAACAGAGTAAGTTCTTCGGGAAATATCCTGCGCACGCATTAAATATATCTCTCCCGATAGAATCTGCATGCTAAAAAGTTTTACTGAATAAATAATAAAAACCAGTATTAAAATTATTCTGAATATATTAATCCTGTTTTCATGATTTTCATGCATATCTAACTCCTTCCTATCAGGATTAGCTTGAATTTTCTTAACAGAAAAAATAAGAGCGGAGCGCTTAAAACATTAAGACCCAATTCGATCCAAAAGACATATGTTGTGAATGAATAAACGGGAACAACCTGACCCATAATCAGATGAAGAATAAAAATAATTAATGCCTTTAAAACAGTTGCCAAAGCACAAAGGATAACAGGCATGAATATATAATCAAAGAAGAACTGACCTTTAAAGATTCCAGCCAGTGCGCCTATTAATGTACGGATAAGACAATTCATACCAAGCGGAGCGGCGGAAAGAAAGTCATAGAAAAGCCCAGAGAAGAAACCGGAAACCTGCCCTGTCATTGTTCCGTTTACATAAGCAGAAAATACCAGAATACAGAGAGCAAGATCGGGAACAATTCCGAAAAATGCAATTCTGCTTATAACAGCAGATTGCAAGATTACTGCTATTATACATAAAACAACTGTCCATATAATGCTTTTAATCATCGATCTGTTCCTGCAATAATGGTATATCGTTGATTTCCTCTTCTATAACAAAAACATATTCAAGCCTGGAAAAATCAATCATTGGAATAACATCAATCTCCAAAGTAGTCTCATATTCCAGTGTATTGACTGCGCTTACTCGTCCAATATTAATACCCGGTGGGAATACCCCTCCCATGCCGCTTGTAACAATAACATCTCCGATGTTTATTTCTTCCCTTGCACGTCTTGGGATAAAGCGCATCAAAAGAGGAGATTCAGAATTACCCTGCCCTTCTATGATACCTTCAAAACGAGAGACAGAAAAACGAGAAGAAACTTGTGAATTTATATCAAATATCGGCATAACAAGGCTTTCAAAAGCGCCGGTTTGAATTACTTTTCCAACAAGCGCCTGGGTTCCGTTTTGCCAGGCTACAACAGACATATTATTCAAAACTCCGGAAAAACTGCCTTTATTGATTACTACTGCAGAAAAAAGATTATCGGGGTCCCTGCCCGATATTTGAGCTGGAATGTGACGGTAACGAGTGGTCCTGGAAAAATCAAGCTGTTCCTTAAGACGTGTATTCTCCTGATATATTTCAGCATTACTTCGTTCAAGCTCCTCAAAACGATCGAGCTGCCTTAAAAGGTTCGCGTGTTCCTGTCTTAATGTTGCGAGCTCTCTAATTGATAATACGCTTCTTGATATAAATGAATTAATCTCGTAAATACCTCCCCTCACACCGGAAAAGATGGTCAGTCCTGCATTTTTTATTCCAAGAATAAAATCTCTTGTTGATAATAAGAGAAATACAATCGAAATTAATACAAGAATTATAAAAACAAAAACGGAAAAGTTTACCTGCGTGTTTTGTGTTCTGCTGTTGCTTTTACGGACGCTACCTGTGTGTAGTTTGCCAAAGAATCCGCGATTCATCCTTTTATCCGTTTAATCTATCATAAATATTTCTCGTAAGATCAGCGCCTTTTATATAATCGAAATATCTGCCTGCTCCAAGTGCTACACAGATTTCTGGCTGTTCGGCAATAATCGCAGGAACTCCTGTTTCTTTCTGTATGAGTTTATCAAGCCCTTTCAAAAGAGAGCCACCTCCTGTCATCACAATTCCCCTGTCAACAATATCTGCCGCAAGTTCCGGAGGGGTTTTACCAAGCACTGTTTTTATTTCATCAATAATCTGAGTGATTGGGTCTTTCAATGCTTCTCTTACTTCAACTGAATCTACTTCAAGCCTTCGTGGTAGCCCTGTAATTGCGTCATTTCCTTTTACTTCCATTTTTTCAATTGTTCTTTCAGGAGCAGCATTTCCAATTTCAATCTTTAACCTTTCTGCCATATACTCACCGATTATCAGATTGTGAACGCTACGTATATGTTTAATTATCGAATCGTCAAATTCATCTCCGCCGATGCGGATTGCACTTGTTACCACCATACCGCCAAGAGAGATAACTGATATTTCCGTTGTTCCGCCTCCAATATCCAGAATCATATGGCCGGCGGGCTCCCTTATTGGGATATCTGCACCTATTGCTGCAGCCAGGCTTTCTTCGATTACACGTACTTCTCTTGCGCCGGATTTATACGCGCTTTCTTCCACAGCGCGTCTCTCAACTTCTGTGATACAGGAAGGAACTCCTATTACCATTCTTGGTTTGATAAAGCGGTATCGCGGAAAGACACGGTCAATAAAACAGCGAATCATTTTTTCAGTTGATTCAATATCCGCGATCACTCCGTCGCGCATTGGCCTTATCGCGATAATATTTTCCGGCGTTTTCCAAAGCATTCTTTTGGCATCCGCTCCAACCGCCACAATCCGTTTTGTTCCGCGTTCTACAGCCACTACAGAAGGTTCATTTAAAACAATGCCTTTTCCTTTGATATAGATAAGCGTATTGCAAGTTCCTAAATCAATGCCAAAATCTGATGAAATTCCGCCAAACATGCTTTTCTCCTTGATTATATATTAAGCCGTGCTCTTGCTTTTGCGTGAGCCGGATCCTGTCTGTACGCCAATCTCCATTCCGCTCTTGCTCTTGTCGTATCACCCTTAAGGTTGTAAATCTCACCTAATTGAAAACGAACTTCAGCATTTTCACCGGAATCAGTTAAAATTTTTAAATACTGCGTTTCCGCATTATCATATTCGCCGTTCGTGCTGTAGATTTCAGCTAACATTATACGAGAAATAACAACCGTTTTTGAATCAGGTGAAATATCAATACACCTTTGAAGATAACCATAGGCCGTATTATATTCTGCTAATGCAATATAAGAACGGGCTATTGACAACAGCAGGTTATCAGATGGAGGCCTATCAGGAACGAAGGCCATTGAAAATGCTTCAACACTGTTTCTGTAATCGCCAAAAGCTGCATACGCCAGACCTAGGTATTCCGGAATGTCAGAGGCTGGATACAAAAGATCGTTTGCTGTTTCCAGATATTTTACCGCCAAGTCGGCATATTCATTGCCTTTATATCCATATGCCTTTCCCAGTACATAGAAAACCCGGCCGTCGTCTGATGATTCTTTTTGAATAAGAGCTTTTCTTAATGAGAATATACATTCGTTAATAAAGATAAGCATATTCTGGTTATTAATCTGTGAAATTCCCATCTGATATGCAGAAAATCCGTTTATCGTAAGAAGAAAATAATCAATCGGCTTGTTAAGGAGAGCTATTTTACTTAATTTATATGCTTGTTCATAATCTCCACTATTCCAAATTTGTAAAATCTCCTGCCTTTCATTTCCCATGTTACTTCTAACGTTTGATATTAAAAGAAATACAGTAATAATAACCACGATAAAGAAAAAAACAAATATAAGAGCTCGAATTTTTTTGAGAAGGTATACATGCCGTCCATATCTGGACCAATATTTACTACTAAGCTCCATACTTGATGAGAATTCTATCTAAAATTAAAAAAAGTGTCAATTAACAACATGTTTTTTAAAAAAAATAAAGAAAAAGTATTGAAAAAATCTTTAAAAAAGCATATATTTTGCTTGTGATGAATCTGGCTGCCGTCCGACTAAAAAAATGTTTTTTGTAATAAAAATTACTAATGTTTTTAATCTTCGGAAGGAAAGTCCGGGCTCCGCAGGGTATGATGCCGGGTAACTCCCGGGATCCGGTCATTTTTAGCTAAATGGTCAGAGATAGACAGCGCCACAGAAAATAAACTACCCGATCAATACGGGAAAAGGTGAAAAGGTGGGGTAAAAGCCCACCTCGGCTGTAGCAATATCGCCGGAAAGATTCTGGTTTTACCGTGAATGGTGCATGGGTTTTGCTGTAAGTATAACTCAAATCCATTTTCCGGCAAAGCTGGAAAATGGCAAGCCTCATCAGGAGCAAAGTCAAATTGCGTACATAGCTTTAGCTGTACCGGTTGCCCGCCGGTTAAACGCTGGTAGACTGCTAAAAAAAACCGGAAACGGTTTTGTAAGACAGATGGCAGTATCTGACCGCCAAGAATACCACTGCTCATAAATCAAAGCAGAGTTATTTTTGATATTTTCAGTCAGGACAGAACCCGGCTTATGGTTCATCACTTTATTTAATCTTCTGAATCAATATTAACGGTTTCTTCTTCATCCTCTTCTTCGTCTTCTTCGTCTTCTATGTCATCTAGATCTGAAAGAGAGCCGGTATCTTCAGTATTAAAGTAATCTTCATCTCCGTCTGCTGATTCTTCGTAGTATAGAATTCGTGAGCAGTACGGACAAAAAACAAATTCTTCTCCAATGTGTACTTCATTCGCAAATTGAACAGGAAGAATCATGTGACATCCCATGCATACATTGCCTTTAATCGCTACAATGCCAATTCCCATTTTATTTTTAATTATTCTTTCAAACTTGAATACAACTTCGGTATCCAGATTTTCTGTAAGCTTACTTTCTTTCCTGCGAAGATTATCAATTTGTTTTTGTTTGTCGCTGATTTCAGTTTCGATTTTCTTTCTGCGATCTTCAAGATCCTTTTCCTGATGTTCAATTAAAGAAGCCTGTTGTTTTATCTGTTCATCAAGGTCAGCAAGAAACCTTTCTTTTTGCTGTAATTCCTTGCGGTATTGTTGCTCTTTCTCTGAAGCATCCTTAATTTCCTTGTCCAGAGCTTCATATTCACGCTGTGTGCTGACAACATCCATATTCTTCTCGGATTTTTCCCTTGAAGATTCAGCTTCGAATAGTCTGTTTTTTAAATCAACCTCCTCAGATTTAATTTTTTCATAATCGGAATTTTTTTCGATAAAAGTTTTCTTTAGCCTGTTTAAAAGCTCTTCTTGTGTTCCCAATAATTTGGGTAATTCCAGAATGTTTTTTTCAAGGCCGATTTTCTCATAAATGATTTCCTGTAATGATCTCAGTTTGTTCAAATCGTTTTCTGTTACCATTTTCTTATCCCTCCTGATTATTAATGATCTAAATAATCCTTTAATGGGCGGCTTCTTTTAGGATGCCTTAATCTACGTAGCGCTTTTGCTTCAATTTGCCTTATTCTTTCACGGGTTACATTAAAATACAATCCAACTTCTTCCAGTGTAAGCGAGTAACCATCATCAAGTCCAAACCGCATTTTTAGTACCTCCTGTTCACGCGCCGGAAGCGTGGAAAGAACACTGCCAAGCTGTTCCTGTAGTACTTTAAATGCAGTCTGGTTTGCCGGGTTTTCAACATCTTTGTCTTCGATAAAATCTCCCAATAATGAGTCTTCTTCTTCTCCGATCGGCGTTTCAAGGCTTATGGGTTCCCTCGCGACATTTTTCACCGATTTTACCCTCATCGGAGCCCACCCCAATTTTTCAGCAATTTCTTCGTCTGTAGGTTCCCGTCCCAATGACTGCAAAAGCTGCCTTGATTCACGCACTACTTTATTTATTTGTTCGATCATGTGAACAGGAACCCTGATAGTACGCGCCTGATCCGAAATTGAACGTGTAATCGCCTGTCTAATCCACCATGTTGCGTATGTTGAAAATTTGAAACCTTTTTGATATTCGAATTTTTCTACCGCTTTGATCAGGCCAATGTTACCTTCCTGAACAAGATCAAAAAAATGCAGGCCCCTGTTTGTATATTTCTTTGCGATTGAAACAACCAAACGAAGATTAGCCCTTATAAGCCTGTCCTTCGCGTTTTTCATCATTATCCTGCCGTGGAATATTTCATTTGCCATCTGATTTATATTATCTATCGGCTCTTCAAATTCCGCTTCTAGGTCTTTAAGTTTTCTTTCCGTTACCTGAACAAGCCTGATTTTTTCTTTAATCTCGTCAGAAGAAAGCTCCAGTTCTTTTTCCAGTTTTTCTCTTTCATCCTTTATTGTTAAAAATCTTCCAAGTGTGCGAAGTTCTTTCAAGGAGCCGACCTTCAGATGTTTTTGAAGGCGCTCCTGTTCTTTTATGTACCGTTTAATTTTCTTTGAAGCGTTGATAAATTTATCGGAAAAAGCCTGTATTTCATCAGGATGAATCTGTGAATTTTTTACAGTCTTCATTATCCTTTTGCGGATATTGGAACAATCCCTGTCTTCCTTATAATCCTCATCTTTTGCGATTAACAACTTCTTCTGTTCAATATAATTTCTCAGATCAAGCTGAATTACACGTAACGCATCCTTGTAGAACTGATTCAATCTGCGGTATTCAGTCATGTGCTCTGTAATTTCTTTTTTTGAAAGATTTAATTCTTTCATGTCTCTTTTTGAAAATGCTTTTTGAACAATATTGTAAAACTCAGGGATTATCATGCCTGATTTTTTAATTACATTCTTTATAATATTCTCGCCGTCTTCCATTTGTTTTGAAAGCTCTATTTCCTGTTCTGCAGTTAATAAATGTTCTCTTCCAATTTCACGAAGATATAACCTTATGGGATCATCTACAAGCGAAGAATCCTTGTCATTTCCGGAGGCGGATTTCTTTTTACCCGTTTCCTTGTTTTTATGGATATCGCTATCATCTTCATCCGAAGCGTTTTCTTCTTCAATAAGTTGAACATTATTAGCTTCCAGTAGCGTTAGAACCTGTTCGATCTTGTCTGAGTTGGTTATATATTCAGGTAGAAAATCGGAGAGTTCTTCATATGAAAGAGATTTTTTCTGTTTTCCATATTCAAGAAGCTTGAGAATCGCAGGATCCGAAACCTGCTCCATCGAGGGAGTAATCTCCTTAATTTCCTGAATCATCTCCTGTGCTTCGCTTTGTTTTATAATAAGAGTTTTACGGGCAGATTTATCGTTAAAATGTCTTAATAGAGGAGGTGCTTTTCTGCTCTTATATTTAATTGTTCTCAACATTTATTATCTTCCTTCAAGTTTTCGAATTTTTGCATCTAAAATCTTCTTTTCAGCAAGTAAATCATTAACATTTTCAATGGTTTCTGATTTTCTTTCGCTCTCTCGCATTTGGCTGTTTATCTCTGTAAGCCTCTTCTTTATAAGTTTTATCTTGATTAAATTTATCCCATCTTCCATAAACCTTCTCGAATCGCCTTTAAATTCCCCTGATGTTCCTCGGTTAACTATAAAATTGCGTAAGTTTTCATCATAAATTTTTATCAATAAAGAATCAAGACTGTTTTCGTCATGTTTATAACATTCCTCCAATGCAATAAAAATTTCCTTTGCGGTAATATCATCAATATCTTTTATCTTGATAACAGCGCGAAATTCAGGATACAAATCCATATTAAGCGCGATATTGGTAAGCAGGTTAAGTTCTCCGCTTCTGCGGATATCCAGCCTGGGTTTTGATCCAATAGCAGGATTATTGGATGTATCCGGCTTTTCATCAAATGTTCTGAATCTTGCTGTTTTCCATTTAAAATAATCATTCTGAACTGCGTTTCGTTCGATTTTAAAAAAATCAGCTATCCTTGTTATACTATCAGAACAGTCAATTTCTGATTCCAGTGCTTCCAAATACGGATACATATACTCCGTTGCGCTATTTATACTGCCTTTTGTCACATTGTATTGGTTTTTGCTATGTAAAATCAAGTATTCAAAATCATTTGTAGTAAATTTTAATATATTTTTCAATATTTGAGGGCCAAAATCCTTTAAAATATCCGCCGGATCTTTAAATTTATCATAATTTTTCGTATCAGTCTCTTTTTTTAACCCTTCATGCATATCTGCAACGGTACAGAAAATATTATTTTTTCTGCATGTAATAATTGCTTTATACGCCGCTTTTTTACCGGCCTCATCGTTATCAAATAACAGAATTATTTTATCTACCCACTGCCGTAAAAAGAACGCCTGTTCGTCAGTGAACGCTGTCCCCAAAGGAGCGACAGAGTTTGTTATTCCCGCTTGATGAAGAGCAATTACGTCCATATACCCTTCAGCTAAATATACAGTTTTACTCTGCCTCATCTGAGTTTTTGCCTGGTCTATTGCAAAGAGTGTCTGTCCCTTTTTATATATTTCGGTTTCAGGCGAGTTAATATACTTCGGCGGCTCTTTTCCGTTTGCTTGGATGATACCTGGTAAAGCCCTTCCTCCAAAAGCGACAATCCTGCCTTGCTTGTCAGCTATCGGGAACATCAGCCTTCCTGAAAATAGCGGAATTGTTTTATACCTTGATGAAAATAATCCTGACTTCGCGAGAAATTCATCGGAATAACTTTTCTTTTTTAGAAAATTATATAAAAAATCCCGATCTACGGGAGAAAACCCAAGCTTAAAAATATCTATCATCTCATCGCTTATTCCTCTGTTTTTTATATATTCCAATGCGGCATTACCAGACGGGGATAATCTTTCTGTTTGATTTAACTCTTCATTATCACCTTTTTCATGAAGAAAATGCTGAAAAGTTACTGTCAATCTTTTATACAGCTCAAAAAGTTCATCTTTCACGGAATTATCCTGTGCAGCTTCTGCAAAGAAACCTTCTTCATAAATAATTTCAATACTCATTTTTGCAGCAAGGTTCTTTATTGCTTCAGGATAATTAATTTTTTCCATTTCCATGATAAAGCTGATTACAGAACCGCCTTTATTACAGCCAAAGCAATAATACATTTTCGATTCCGGATCAACTTTAAATGAAGGGGTTTTTTCCTGTCCTGCACTGTGAAAGGGACAGCGTCCCCACCATCGTCCGCTTTTTTTTTCAAGCCTTATATATTCCCCAATAACAGAAACAGCATCAAGACGGGTATTTACTTCTTGAATTGTCGATTTGGAAATCAAGGCCATGTTTTTCAGGACTGGCTTTTTGTAATAAGCTGACCTGCGCTTATATGATCATCATAGGATGTAGAAAAATAATGCCTGCCGCTTGCAGGATCGGTTAGGCGAAAATACAGGTACTCGGTTTTTTGAGGATACATGGCGGCGGTCAGGGCGACTATTCCGGGAGCGGAAATCGGTCCCGGAGGAAGTCCCCGGTACATATATGTATTATAAGGATTAACAATTTCCAGATCGGAAAAATAAATAACATTCGGATGAGGTTTTTCTTGTATCTCTGTTATTATATATTCGACAGTCGCGCAGGATTGAAGAGCCATATTTATTCCAAGACGGTTATTAAACACACCGGCCATAACTGAAGCTTCATCAGATACTCTGTATTCGCGTTCTACAATGGACGCAAGAATAATTTTATCATTTATTTCCCTGGGGTTCATTGTATGTATTAATGGATATATCGTTTCAAGCTTGTTATAAAGATTATCCGCCATTGTCCTTACAACACGCTCTGCGGGAAACCCTGCAGGGAAAAAATAAGTGTCAGGAAAAAGGTAGCCTTCCATTGATTCACAGGGTATGCCGTACTGATTGATTATTTCAGGATTTCTTGCTGCCGAAAGAAAATCTTCAGCAGAGCAAATACCCGCTTCTTCAATATACCCTGCCATTTTTCGAAGTGTTACTCCTTCGGGGATTGTTACCCTGTATAGCACTTCCCTTCCCGATACAAGAAGACGGTGAATATTGACAGGGCTTGCTGGAAGCTCAAGCCTGTAAGTGCCGGTCTTTATAAATTCGCTGTCAAGGCGGCAAATTATATCCCAGAAGTACCTGCTTTTAATTAAACCTGCTTTCTCGAGACGCAGACCCACCGATTGGGAGCTTTCCCCCCTGCGGATATCAATCATGAAACTGCCGTCATCGTTCCTTCTTATTGCGTCAGTTTCTGAAAGAACAATATTTGGATCAACACTATGAACAGAAGAGTTCATATAAAAAACAGCGCCGAAGAAAACCGGAATTAAAATCAGAATAAATCCAATAATAAAGACTAGAGTTCTGAATAATACCGGTAATAATTTTTTCGATCTTTTAATTTGAATAACGAATCTCCTGATTAAATATTAATTTCCAAGCCTTCACAGGCAAGAGTTAATTCAATGCTTTTAATATTCATTCTCTCAAGATACCATCTTGCAGATTGCAATATTCCATAAAGTTTCTGGTCATCGTACGCTGGATCATGATGGAACATCACCATGTGTTTTATATCCCAGTTCACCGCAAAATCCACCGCAAGACTGAACGCGCTGTGCCCCCAATTATATTTATCAATGGCTTCGCCAAGAGTATACTGGCTGTCTATAATAATTAAATCCGCATCTTTAAAAAAGGTTGTATTTTCATCATTCTTTGTAAAGTCGCCCGAAGTAAGCTCGGTGTCTGTCGCGTAGATAAAACGTTTACCGTTCTCGTTAACACAATAAGCGCATGAACCTCCCGGATGGTTCATTTTTTTCATACTGATAACCCTGCCGTGAATATCAATTGTGTTCTCAATATAGTTGAATACCTTTCTCGAACCCATTGCGTTCATTTGAACTGGAAAATACGGATTGATCATCTGATCGCTTAACACTCTCTCAAGATCAGCAACAGGCGAATAAAAATCAATCTTTATTTTTGGGTTATATCCGGGAACAAAAAAAGGCAAACCCTGTATATGATCCCAATGAAAATGGGAAAGAAATATATGATAATGGGAATATATCTGCTTGCTTCCGGCATACGCATTTCCCATCTCCCGTATTCCTGAACCGCAGTCAAAAATTATACATTCATCCAGAGGAAAAGGAGTAGGTTTATTATCATTGAATGTAACACTTATACACGGGCTGTTTCCTCCGACAGTTCCGAATAGCCATGGAGGAAGACCTGATAAAAATCTTTCGCGGCTTTCGGCGTTTTCAAGGTCTTCAGGTTTTATTTGTTCAATGATTGAAGAAATCTTGCTTTTGATCCTTGACGGAGAGGCCGGTGTCGGAATGGAGCCCCGTACTCCCCAAAAATGAATAGTCATGTCTTTCCTTTAAATATTACCTGTCTCATTGAGTGTTTCACTGATTATAGGTTCGCTGGAACGTTGCTTTATATTCGCTTCTATTTCATTTTTTGTGTGCAGCTCTCCCGTATTTATACCCGGACACCCTGAAGCCGCCATGGCCCACGCTTTAGATGAAGCAACTATAGATTCCCAAAAGGGAAAAGTTACACACTGCAAAGGGCGTGCTTTATACACTATACATCCGTCTTCCCACAGAATACAGTCTTTATTGTTTTTTTCCTTTAACGAAAGAACATTATTACCATTCCAGTCGGAAACCCATTTGCAATATGTCTTTATAAACCCACTTCTTTCCATCTTCAGCGCAGAGACTAATCCAGCAAGGTCTTTTTCTGACAGGTACACAAAACCTGAATCAAACCGGCAACAGGCAGAACATCGTTTGCATGTAAAATCAAGGCCTGATGCGTAAAAAGGCACATTATCCATGAATGAAAGAATTTATAACATAATTAATGGAGTTTATCAATAGAGAATTGCATAGTTCAAATATCTTTTGTATCCAGTATTATCGTCACAGGCCCGTCATTTGTATAAGACACTTTCATATGCGCCTGAAATTCTCCGCTTTCACAGACAAGATCATGCTTTCTTATTAATTTTATAAAGTATTCATAAAGCAATCTAGCTTTATCAGGCGAAGCAGCGCCGTTCCATGAAGGCCGCCTTCCTTTTCTCGCGTCACCCAGCAATGTAAACTGAGAAACAACAAGCACCGCCGGAAGTATATCTGTTTCATGCTTGTTTCCTGCGGCTAAATCCCTTAATGAAAGATTCATTTTCCCGTCTTTGTCATTGAATATTCTAAGGTAGGCGATTTTCTCCGAAAGCCAGTCTGCATCTGTTTCACTGTCGTTATGCGCAACACCAAGATAAACAAGAAGCCCGCCTTCAATTCTGCTTTTAACAATGCCTTCAACTGTAACGGACGCTTCTGTCACGCGCTGCACTACTGCTTTCAAAATAAACCCCCGCTATTCAAGCCTTCCCGATTGATGTATCGCAACCCCCTCAAGGTTTATAGCTGAATAGGAAGATTCAAGCGATATTTTTCCAAGCACCTCAAGAGGACGTTCGGTATATATCGCTACAGGAACGCGGAATATTACAGGAACAATGCCTTCAAGCGATGTGCGCGTATCATATCCGACAAGCAGGTCAAAGCGCGTATACTCATCTGTTACCTCAACATTGGTAGCCATGCCTCTCCAGATTACGTGAACATTCCTGTAAATAACAGGCTCGTTATAGACATCATTATAGGATGGATTATCTCCCCTTTTAAAGTTGTCAAAACCAGGAACCTCCATGTTATCCATCATAAGACGTGCCCGGTTTTTAAGACCTTCAGAAGCATTTGATTCAAGTATGCGGTTAATGTTAATTTTGGCAGCTTCATCGCGGTAAGATGAAAATTGAGAGAGCGCTCTGTCATAAAGGTTTATCGCTTCATCACGCGTTAAAATATATCTGTAAAAACCTCCGATTTGTACAGGTTCGCCTCTTTCCTGGCTTGAAAGCGTATACTCAGCAGCTGCCCGCAGATTATTGGATTTGAACGGATGCGGAGCAATATTCAAAAAAGCAAGGATTCCGTAAACAGCCAATAAAACTGCCGCAAAGATTAATATTGCTTTAAAAATATCCTTGCCGTCTAAAACTGCCGCGGGAATAGGCGGAAATAATTTTTTCAATTTATCAGAGGCGATCCAGTCTGATAAATCTTCAGACGCTGAATGTTTTCGAATTGTCTCAAGGGCTTTTTTGGAGATTTTATTCTTAGGATCCATCTCCTGCACTTCAAGATAATAACTGACAGCCTGCACAGTGTTCATTCTTTTTAAATAAAGAACTGCATGTCCCAGCATTGTTCCAGGATCATTTATTTTCCTTTTTCTCGCAAGATCAAAGTTTTCTTTTGCTTCCAGAAAATTACCGGAATGAAGGCATATAACTGCATAAAGATAATAGTACCTGAAGGAATCGCGATAGCGGCTCTCATGATCTTTAAGCATTTTAATTGCGTCTTCATATTTGTTTTTTTTCGCAAGATAAGCGGCTCTGTTTAATATGGGATCATTTCTCATCTTGGAAAACAGCTACCTGTACCTGTTAATGGTACTCTCAATATCCACTAGATCCTGTTCGTTAAGATCTATCTCTCCGTTAATAAATTGGTTTAAGATATCCTGCAGCTTTAAAAGTATCAGGGTATTGGCATTGTCGCCCGTTAACTGCGCCTGAATAACTGCAGACTGTTCGATGTCTCTGATATTAAATCTGAATACAGTATCTTCAACAACAGGCAGTGTTACCGGTATTGTCTCTGTTTTTGTCGGCGCTGGTTCGGGAGGTTCAATAATATGATACAGGCCGACATCATCCTCTGTTGTAAGAAAAATTGTATAGATAAATGATTCGCCGCTCCTAAGAACAGACGGTTCATAAAAATAACATACTGCGGAATCAGAACTTAACGATCTTCCCTGCGAATATCTGAGTTTCCATGAAGCTGAGTACAGCCTTCTCCAGTTTGCAAAATGAATATAATCAGGTGCTTTGTGCGAATAATCCAATGGATTACCGATGCTTCCCATTAATGAAACACTGTTGTTTCGGCTAACCCATGACATATATCCCGAATCTTTCTCAGCGATGGTTTCGCTTTTAATCTCACGATTGTCAAGATAGAAAGGTATTAAACCGCGCCTTTCTCCCAGTTCGGTATCTATGGATATCTTAAGGCCGACTGAATAATTTTTATCTGTGTTATTCTGTACCGTATACGTTACCATTATTCCGTTTACAACAGATGAATTAACGGTCATTACCGGAGCAAATGTTTGTGTAACGGTTACAGAGGAAGATTCAAAAAGAAACGCGGGGTATCCGTTTTTATTTACAAGTTTTGCCCTGAAATTTTTCTCACCCAGCTTACTTACCTTACCGTCTACCGAAATTGAAGTATAGCTTGCCGGCTGCTCAACACTGTTAAACAACGGCGTGTATATCGTGGTGTTCGGGTTTGAAAGGTAAAAAAGCGAGAAGCTGCCTTTCTTCTCATTAAGTGTCAGATGGATATTTCCGTCTTTAATTTCATTGATTATGCTTTCACCTGCCTTTTGCCCCGACGCGCAGCCGAAAAGCAGGAGTGTCAGTAAAAACAGAAAGAAAAATGACTTGCGTATAATCAACGGTTTCCTCCCCATGGGCTTATCTGGGTTCTTTCCCTTAGAATATCCTGTAAATTGTTTTCCAGTTTTATTGCCCTGTCAATCAAGGAACCTGTTACATTAGGCTCTTCAATTATAACAGGCTGAGTTACCGCCGGCGCAGTTATTGCAGATTGAGCCGCAGTCTGGCTCGTTGTTTCGGATAATGGCACTGTATCTCGGTATTCATTTTCAACGCTCGTCAGCTCGGCAATACGCCTTTGATATAAATTAAGAGTATATTCATATGTTCTGATTGTTCTTTGGTACTCTTCGCTTGTTCGCAGCGTTTCCTCGTGGCTCCATTGCAGCAGAGCCAGAAGCTCATTTTCTATCTTTTTCTGCTTTATTATATCAAGACGGTAAGCGGATGCTTCAATTTTAGGGCTTTCCGGGTACCTGCCTATAACCCAGGCGTAGAACTTTTCGGCTTCATCATACTGCCCCATTGAATACAGACATTCACCCATCCAGAAAAAAGCGGCAGCTCTTCTATCTGACGATTCTCTGTCTGCATCAGAAGTGGAAACATTGTAACGGTTGAATAATTGCAGCGCTTCTTCAAAAAAACCCTGTATATAATAAACTCTTGCGCGATGATAAATAATATCTCTTGCGTAGACCGAGTTAGGAGCCCTTCTCTCAAGTTCCGCCATATCCAAAAGCGCCGAACCAAAGTCTGAATATGCCATCTGACTCAAAATAACCCAATAAAGAGCCTGCGACCAGTCATTTATGTTTGCGGCAATTTCCTGCGCACGGCGGAATTCAATAGCAGCCTCCTGCCAGCGCGACATCTGGTAGAACAATATCCCGTTTTGATATCTGCGCGCATATTGATCTATTCCGCTTTCCTGAGCATACGAAAATACACCTGATATCAGTACTAATAAAATCAGCCATATTATGCAGCCTCTTTGCCTCATAAACATATTATATAGAATTTCGGCTTTAAATGCCAACTTTTTAACAATTTGGAACGATTATAGTAAGTAATTGATGCGGAAATATTGACAATTATTTATACTTTTGTTATACTTGCCGTATGAAAACAGCGATATCATTACCGGATACAGTTTATTTCGCGGCGGAACAGACCGCTCAATACATGGGAATTTCAAGGAGCGCTCTGTATGTTAATGCCATATCAGAATATCTGAAAACCAATAACCGTAAATATATCACTCAAAAGTTAAACGAAGTTTATAGCGGCGATTATTATAGTGAATTTGAGCCGATATCAAATGCCGCGCTTGAGAGCATCATGGAATTAACAAAAAATGATACGTGGTGAAATATGGCTGGCAGAATTTGGAATACCCTTTGGGAGTGAGATTGGTTTTAGCCGTCCTGTCCTGATTGTTCAGGATGACAGTTTTAATGAAAGCAGAATCAGAACAATAGTCGTACTGCCAATAACATCAAATCTGCGTTTATTGGATGCTCCCGGCAATGTATTATTAAGAAAAAAAGAATCAAAATTACAAAATGATTCCGTTATAATTACCGCGCAAATTTACGCCATTGATCGCAGCAGGTTTAAAGAAAGAATTTCCAAAGTTTCCAAAGAAACAATGGTGCAGGCGGAAACAGGCATGAGGCTGGTTTTAGGGATGTTAAGTTAAATTATTCTTTTCAGCAGGTCAGGGTAATTAACAGCTTCTTCCAGTACTCTTGACATGGCTGCAGTATATCCATCACTTAGAGATTTCCACCAGTCCAATGATGTCTTTGATAAACGCAGGGTACAGTTTACTTTTTTCGTGCTTCAGAATTTACCTTTTTAAACTCTGCCAGTTCTTCGGCGGTTAGTCTAGGCGCATCATTGGTATAGATTACAGTACGGGTTGCTGCAGTATTTATTTCTGCAATCTGAGCTTCAGTAAGCTTTTCGCCAATTGATAGGGTCTCTTTCACCATTATGAACCCTCCGTTCATTTTCACCTGCTATTTAGCTGTTACAGACTACTAGCCTTGTACAACGGGCTGTACCAGTCTTGTACAAGGGTTTGTACTAGCCTTGTACAACAGGCTGTACTAGCCTTGTACAACGAGCTGTACTACTGGGAGCGCACAACACGAAAACCGATACTGTAGTGCCTGGTATCAGGAAAGAGGCAGCCACGGACCGCAGAACGAATGCCCGTAGCGGAATTGTTAATACCCCCGCCACGTTCCACTCGGCCAATGCCGGAAGCCGCGCCATACGGATTTGTCTGCGCGCCTGAGGGGTATGTTCCATACCAGTCCCAGCACCATTCCCCTACGTTCCCGCTCATATCATATAGACCAAGTGAGTTGGGCGCTTTAGTTCCTACAGGATGCGTACTATCTCCGCTGTTATCCGCATACCACGCTACAGCGCCTGCGTTATTGCTCCCCGAATATGTATAGATTAAGGGGTCCCTGCCTCCTCCCTTAGCAGCGTATTCCCATTCTGCTTCCGTAGGCAGGCGGTAACCGTTTGCGTTCCAGTTGCATGTTATGTTATTTCCGGAGCTGCCGTAAACAGGCGTTAACCCTTCTTTAAGGCTCCTCTTGTTACAGTACTCTATAGCTTCATACCAGCTCACATAATACATTGGATAATTATCTCCCTCGCCGCGCAAAAACAATGTTCTGTCCTCCATATCACGCTGCTGGCGAATAGTTGTTCCCATAACATCAAACCATTCTTTCTGCGTAACTTCGTATATACTCATATAAAAACTGTCGACAGTTACCTGCCTGACAGGTCTTTCGTCACTATCGCCTCCGGAAGCACTTCCCATCTGGAAGGTTCCGCCTTCTATTCTCACCATGTTGGCGGGTATTGACGGGCCTGCCTGTATAGCAGCGCCTGTCAGCGCCTGCGATAACGCGGAATCGTAGCGAATATTTTCGGCAGTAAAATGCCCTGTACGCTCCGCGGTTTCAGCGTTTACCGCCTGAATATCCAACAGCCAATTTTGCCCGTTTCTGGTAAAAGAGCCGGAAATAATAATCTGAGCGCCCAACTGTCTTCCCAAAGAAAGCGCGGTATCCCGGCTTACAATTAAGCTTCGATTGAGATACAACTCCTGATCAATTTGCTCAAGAACAGCGGAATTGCGCTCAACTACTCTGAACCAGTTGCTGTTTACAAGAGCGGCGCTTACTTTATTTAAGACAAACTCCCCAAGTTCCGCGTTTTCACTTTGTATAAAAATTAACGCGGCTCTTGTGCTGTTTGGATAACGGTTTTGCAGATACTGTACACAATTAGAAACAGCGTTATCAATAGTGATTGTCTGGCTGTAGGCGAAAAACACCGTTATAAAAAATAAAATTAAAGAAATAAAAAAACTTTTTCTATTCATATCATATTTATCCTTAATCCGGCATAACCGCCGCAAGATATTCACGCAAAAGAGCCGGATATTTTTGCGCAATTTCTCTTTCCGCATTCATGTAGGCGGCTGTTTCCGCGTTGGCGTAGGACAGATCTCCTGAGTACAAATCAATACTGAACGGCAATAATGACGCTCCTGTTGAGTTTTCAATCAGGTTTGCGCTTATCTCCATCAGGCACCATTTATAGATGTTAGTGGGGTCATCAACTTCACCTGAAAATACAGATACCTCCAGAACATACGGCGGATTATTACCTCTTGTCCGCAGCCCTTCAGAACTTAAAACGCCCGCGAACGCGTTCTGCACGCGGTTTGCGCGGTCATTGTCAACGCTTACAGTAACAGTAATATTGCGGAATATATCGGCAGCTTCAATCTTATAATAATCAGCGCCATTTAAGTTTAATGAAGCAACAGAACCGCCGGACATGGTAATAATGACGGCATAATTTGAATTTATACCCGCAATCTGGTAAGCGAGCCTGTAACGCGCATAACCGTCAAAAGTATTTCTTTCGTTAATACTCATGTTTGTAAGGTGAGCTATATTGTTGTTATTAATAATTATCATGTCGGTATACACCGCGATAGCTCTCGCCTTATCAAGATATGCTGCGGCATAAACAATGTCTCTCCCTGAATCCCACACATATCCTATTTGAGCGCCTATAATATTATCCATACTCACGGCTTTGGTTATAGTGTCGCGGATACTGGTATTATCTGAAACGCTTACAGCACCCCTGTTTACAGCTTCCGTATACATAGCCGCGATTACAAATTCCGATTTTATCGACTGTCCGAAAATCGCGGCAAGCGCTGTCAGCGCCCTCGCTTCAGCCTGAATACGGTTTGTCCCCGATCCAATAACAGCAATATAGCGATCCCTGTTATAAGCTGTATACGGATCATTAACCCATGCAGGCTGTGTTCCGCCCTGTATAACCTGCGCCGCAGTTGTATTCGCGCTGCCGGAAACGGATGTTTGATTATTTCCGCCGAGTGCAGCTTCCAGTCTTAACAGCGCTTCTCTTGCCGCCTCTCCGGCTTGCGCAGGTGTCTGCGAGAATAAAGAACCTGTTAAAAATATAAATAAAAAGACAAAGAATATTACTTTACCTTTCACAAAATCACTCCTTCGTTTAAAAATCCATAATACCGTCTAAAATCCATGCTCTTTTCACACATAAATTGAGCCTTCTAACGGCAGGTTTTTTACCGATTATTTAGCTGGGTGTCTACGACACCTGTTGTAATAAATCTCGATATAATAAAATATCATAATTTTTATTTATTTAACAGTGAACCTCCTTTTTGATAAATTTAATTCTACTTTCAAAGTCTTGAAAAAGCTTTCGGCACATACATTGTCCAAGCAGTTCCCTTTACGAATCATGCTCTGACATGCTATCTCTACTGCACCGGTATTATTATACGCTGATATACATTTATACATTTTTGTACTATATTGTCACAATGAAACATCCCGCCTTTTTAACAGCATTGGTTTTAATAATATTGACGCAATGCTCCAAAGAGGTACCCTGTACCTGCGGCGAAGAATGTTTGCAGCATCAGGCGTCAGCTTTATTTATTGATGATCCGGAAGAAGAAGAACCTGAAGAAGACCTTTCGATCTTCATCCCTGATCCTGAAACGGATCTTCCTGTCACCGAATTCCGCGAAGTATGGGGATATGTGGTTTCGGGGCAGGAGTCGGCTTTAAGGAGAGGCTTACCCATTACTGATGTATGCTATTTCGGCGCGGAAGTTAACATGTACGGAAGGCTTAACAGCGTTCCGAACAGGAGCCGCCTTTCTTCATTTACAGGGCGGGTGCACCTGACCGTTACCTGTCCAAGCAGCTCTCTTACATATTTTACATTGATGCCGGGGAGCAAGGAGAGGGCCGATCTTATAAGAAACCTTATAATGGCAACAAGTAACTTTGATGGTCTGAATATTGATTTTGAGAATATTCCCGCGCAGTCGGGAGACGCCTTTTTATCATTCCTGCGCGAACTTCGCGAAGGGCTTCCCGCCGGTAAAATGCTTACTATCGCGCTTTACGGACGCAACAGGGCAATTGCCAATGACGTTTACGATTACGCGAAAATAACCCCGCATGTTGACCGTATTTTTGTAATGGCATACGACGAACACTGGAGCGGAAGCGTACCCGGCCCTGTCTCTTCCTTAAGGTGGTGCAGAAGCGTAGCAGACTATTCGCTGCGTATAATCGGAGCGGAAAAACTTATTATGGGCATTCCTTTTTACGGCCGCGCGTGGGCAAGCCAGAACCACAGCCGCGCTTTAACTTACCCAAGCATTGAAAGGCTTCAAAACACTGCTGAAACAACGGAGTTAAGACGCGAAAACGGTACTCCGGTGTTTGATTATGAGGCGAGTGTTTCTGTCAGAGTCTACTATGAAGATGAATATTCTATCTCCGCCCGTATGGAAATGTATAAATCCATGGGCGTGAGTTCAATAGGCTTCTGGCGCATTGGCCAGGAAACTCAGAAGGTGTGGAGTATAATAAAACTGGAAGTGTGAAATGGAAAATGAGAAGTGAGAAATGAAAAGTGGATTCTTTATTGTTCACATCTCATTATTCATTCTTCACTGCCCTGTCCGGTCTGAGCACTTCTGCGCCGTTTCTGTACACATGCTTTGCTTTCGCGCCTTCATCCAGATAACAGTGTATTATTACCCTTGTAATACGTTCTACGGAATTTTTACAATCAGGTTCAAGGGTGGAAAAAAGAGCGAGCTCTCCTGCGCGGCCTGATTTTCTTAGGGCGGAACACGGATTAATTGCGTTAAGGTCGCCTGTTACGGAAAAAATGACGGAGACTATTTCGCTCTCGCCAAGATTATTTTCACTTAACAGCTCATTGTACAATAGTGATATCTGGCGGCGGATATCATCTTCTGTATTTTCGCATTGGCATGCGCCTCTTAAGGCATAAAGTTTTTTCATGCATTTCCTCCTGATATTACAACTATGAACGCCTCGAACAGGAATATACAGATACCGTATATTAAAAAGAAAAAGTAAAATATCATTACAATTGGGTTTATTTTCCGGTGTTTTATGACTATACGGTATAAATTAAGCAGTATTTTGTAAAAGCAGCAGACAATCACCATAAATGAAGAATATCTCATTATGATTAGCAGATAATAAAGGAATGAATCATCATAATTAACTTCCAGAACATAAATTACAAGGGTGATAAGTGAAACGGCTAAACACAAAAGAAGGAAATAGGCTGTGTAGCTGTGGCGGAATTTTTTTCTTTGTTTGTTATTCTCTTTCATTTTCTCCTGTCTTGCGTAGTTGTCAAATAATCAGTATATGCGCTATCATAGTATAGTATGAAGAAATTTATTATTACACTGCTGATTCTGCTGATACTCGGCGGGACGGCGTTTTTCTTCGGCTGGGCGCAGCTTACGGTTCCTCCCGGACAATACGGTGTTGTTATTTCCAAAACACACGGAATTGATCCTGATTTAATACGTTCAGGAGAATTCCGCTGGATTTGGTATATGCTTATCCCAACAAATGTAAAGATTGCCGTTTTTAATCCGGCGCATGTTAAGTATCCCATTAATTATAACAGCGCACTGCCTTCGGGAGATACATACACTTCATTTGTCGGAATAACCAATGTTGATTTTTCCTGGAATTTAAGGGGTGATATTTCTTTTAAAGCAAACCCCGACTCGCTCGTAAGTCTTACTCAATCACAAAACTTAACAAGTCAGGATGATTTAAATTCATATTTACAATCAGTCTCGCAGGAGATAGAAATTCTTGTTATTAACGAGTTATCATCCGCCGGAACAGACAGGCTTGAGCAATTAATGTCAGGAAAGAATGATGTTCAGATTGAACAACTGGTTAAAAGCAGATTTCCCGAAATCCAGGATTTTTCTTTGATTATTAATTCAGCCAAGTTTCCGGATTTTATCCTGTACAGGCAGATCCGCGGTTTATATGAGGATTTTCTATCAAGGCAGCGTGAAGTTATTTCGTCCGCATTCGGCAGAAGAGCTGAGATTCATATAGAAAACCAGCTTCGTTTTGAGGAACTGGAAAGATACGGGGATTTATTAACAAGATATCCAGTCTTACTGGAATATCTATTGCTGGAAAATCAAATTAGCGGGAATTAGTAACCCAATATCCCTTTATGTTGTTGATTAATATAGGTGGATAAGTTATCTTAATCGTAGTGCTTAATTAAGGAGATTACATGCGTAAGGCGGGAATCCTGATACTTATACTCTCTATTAGTTTACCTTTTCTGCTTGCTGCTCAGGATGGAGATGATCCTTCAGGTGAGGTTGACTGGGATAATATTCCATACGAATTGTTCTCCCGCGGGGATCGAACATTGATCATATCACTTGGAGTCGTGCTTCCAACTGTTTTTTTTAATGACGGAAAAATTATTGAGCATCAAATTGATCCGCCTGTTGGAGGTACCGGTTCATTTGTATTAAATTATTTTTTAATACCAAAATTTACTATCGGCGGCGAAGTTGGAGGAATGTTCCTTCCTACATTAGCGGGAAATACGTTATACATGATTTACCTTGGGGTCAAAGCCGGAACACAATTTGTCGCAGGCCGTTTTGAATTTCCGCTTGGACTTTCGGCGGGAATGGCATGGCATACATATCTTAATACGGGCTATTTCGGTCTATACCTCAGAGCAAGCGGTTCTGCATTTTACAGGGCTACGAGCAATTGGGCTTTCGGGTTAACAGCAAGCTGGTTCTTTTTTCCTGAATGGACTAATACTACCAGTAAAAATGTTTATGGGAATTTTGTAGATTTAACCGTTTCTGCACGATATCTTTTTTAATAGCTATGGTGAAACAGATGAAAAAACCATTATTGATAATATTTATTACTGTTTTTGTAATGCTGTTATTTATTACATGTAATGAGCCTGTGTTTTATATAATCTCTACTGAAGTTCCTGTAACACCAGCTCTTATTGACGGTTCACCAACCAATTTTGTAGAGTTTAAGGGCAGTATATATGTTGCCTCCGGTAGTTATATTTACAGATATAGCGCCGATTTAAACGGAAACGACCGCGGTGAATGGACAAGAGACAATGCCCGGATTCGTCCTGGAGGAAGGATCATGAGTCTTGCGGGAACCTCTTCTAAACTTTACGCTGTCAGCAGTCCAAATGATTTAAGGGGTGTTTTAAAAGAATCTATTAACGGAACCGCATGGACAGAAAGACCCGAAATTAATTTGAATGTTCAGGCGGTTTTTACTGCAAACGATAGATTATTTATCAGCACAAAAACAGATGATGATTTTAGTATATATCACATTGATAATTCAAGTAATCAGATTGCTGTCCTGGAATCAGCAACTGAATTTCGCGGTGTAGTTTGGTTTGGATCAGCTTATTTTATATGTACTACAAATGGAATTTATACAGCAGCCGATCCATCAACTGCATTTTCGGTTATTTCCGGATCTGCTGATAAAAATTTTTTAGGAATTATTAATCTTGGAAGCGAAGTTGCCGCAATTGCGGGCAACGGCGATCTTTATTCAGTTTCTGCGTCTGGTGTGGAAATTAAGGCAAGCTTTAATAATAGCCGCCGCGCAGCTTCAGGTGCGCTTGCAGTCTGGAAACGCGCTAATGTTAGTTTGCTCCTCGTAGGAGGAAATGACATCAATTATTCTGCAAGCACAGGCTATGAGTATGGTTATTTAGAAATTGAACTGGATAACGGTTTTATAAAGCATGGAGCTGTTTATAATAAACCAGGCTTATATCCTTCTATGTCATCTGTTAATGACAGTGACCGGTACTCAAACACAATCGGTAAAACCCCTGTAAACCATATTTATCAACCTTCACCTGCGCTTAATACAAACGGAACCCTTATTTTTGCTTCTACACAGCAAAGCGGTGTCTGGTCATACCGTGAACGCGATAATATCTGGCAATGGAATGCAGAAGAATAGACGCATTCCGGTATGGATGATTTATTTTCTATAAAAAACAGAAATGAAGTTCAGAATTGCAATCCTCTTGCTGACAGGATGCGTCCTCGTACTCTGGAGGATATTGTCGGCCAGGATCATATAGTGGGGCCAGGAAGGCTTTTAAGACGCGCGATTCAGGCGGATCGTCTTTCTTCAATAATTCTGTACGGTCCGCCCGGAACAGGAAAAACATCGCTGGCTGCCGTTATAGCGAACACAACAAGCGCTGCTTTTGAAAAATTAAACGCGGTTTTGTGCGGCGTTAAAGATATCCGCGAGGTTATAGATCGTTCAGATGACCGCCTGAGGCTTTACAGCAAAAGAACAATCCTTTTTGTAGACGAAGTCCACCGCTGGAACAAGGCTCAGCAGGACGCGCTGCTCCCTTGGGTAGAAAACGGCACTGTAATCCTTGTTGGAGCTACTACTGAGAATCCTTTTTTTGAAGTAAACCGGGCACTTGTAAGCCGAAGCCGTATTTTCCAGTTAAAACCGCTGGAAAACGAAGGATTGATGGAAACCGCAAAAAGAACTCTTGCAGATAAGGAACGCGGCTACGGAAACTGGGATGTTTGTTTTGAAGAAGGAGCTCTTGAACACCTTGTGGAAGTTGCCGCAGGGGACGCACGGAGTCTTCTAAATGCGATGGAACTTGCGGTTGAAACAAGCATAACGCCATGGCCTCCTGCGGAAGGATCTAGTATTACTATTTCCATGGAAACCGCAGAAGAAAGCATACAAAGACGTGCTCTTTTATATGACCGTGACGGGGATTATCACTTTGATACAATCAGTGCATTTATTAAGAGCGTTCGCGGAAGCGATCCCGATGCTGCGCTTTATTGGCTGGCAAAAATGGTAAGAGCAGGAGAGGATCCAAAATTTATTTTCAGGCGTATGATAATTCTTGCTAGTGAAGATGTCGGGCTTGCGGACCCTTACGCGTTATCTGTGGTTATCTCATGCGCCCAAGCATTTGAACGAATTGGTTTTCCGGAAGGAAACTTTCCCCTCTCACACGCCTGCCTGTACCTTGCGACTGCTCCTAAATCTAATACTGCTATGTCCTACTTTGACGCTTTGAATGAAGTTGAAAAGGAAGATGCTGATGTTCCCAATCACCTGCGGGACGCAAGCCGCGATAAGGAAGGTTTTGGTCATGGCGAGGGATATGTTTATCCTCATGCTTATCGCGATCATTGGGCAGCGCAACAGTATTTGCCGGGCTCTCTTCGCGGCAGGACTTTCTATATTCCTTCATCTGTTGGTTATGAAGGTAAAATCCGCGATGATGTACTGTGTAAACGGGAATTACAGGCTGCTATAGTACTAGGTGATAATGATACGGAAGAATTTCTCTCCTGGTCTGCCTCCTCCAAGGGAAAAGAAGGATGGTTTAAACGTCTTGAATCAGGGAGGAGTAAGACGCTACTAAGCGACAGGGATGAGATATTTAATACAGCTTCAGTGAAAAGGCACAGCTGTGTATTGATCCCAATGGCAAATGATGGCCTGTTACTCTGGGAAAGCCTTAGGCGCAGTCCTGAAGGTCTCTCTGCGGCACTTGTTAACTCATCAGGCGCTAAGGATGCTCTTTTATGTTATGCGGCTGTTCTGGATGAGCTTGAAAAACCCCAGATCGCTGTTACAGAAGATATACTTCCATCCGTACTGGAATGTGAGCAATGGTTTTCCTCATCCCAGTTTGACCATATCTTGATACGTGCACACAGACTTAATACCCTGCCGTCTTCGCTGGCGATAGACGCTAAGCAATTACTAACACCGACTGGCAATCTGGTGTTATTAACATCTCCTCCACGTCTTGGAGAACGTATTTCACGAATCCTGGAACAGGAATGCGGAAACAGTTCTCTTGCAGCAAAGCTAGAACAGGCGGAAAAATTATTTTTTAATGATAAAGGCTGTAATGCGTTATCAAATCATGGCCTTTGGGACGAAAACGAATTTAAAGCCGCTTTTGAACAGCAAGGATACTCTGTAACAGTTAGAATTATTAATCAGAAAGAGGAACGTTTTATTACTGATACGGACATCAGCACATGGTTCAATAAGACGTCCAGGTGGGGTTCCTTTATGGTGAAAAAACTAAGTAAAGAAGATTATTTTACCATTGAAAGCACATTGCGGCATAGAATTACAAATGGTCCAGTTCTTTGGCAGTGGAAATCATTTTGCATGAAAGCTTCCTTGTACCAATAGAACTGTATAACTATGTTTTGAAAAAAACTCATATAATAAAAAAAAGTTCACATTATTTATAAAATATGCTATATAATGCTTGTTTACATTATAATAATAAGAAAATTTATTAAGAGGTACTATTTATGAAAAAGGAAACAATAAAGAAAAAAACTGATAAAAACATAATAAACAAGGTAAAAAAAGCTGCAGTTAAAGAAAAAACGACTAAAAAAAGTAAACCATCAGTAAAAAAGCCTGTGGGACACGGGAAAAAGACATCTAACTCTGAAAAAAAAATGACCACCAAAAATTTAGAAATAAAGAAAACCGCAAAGGAGTCGCAAAAAAATAAAAAGAATTATAAAGCAAAACCGGTTTCAAAACCTGTAAGGAACAATTTAAAAAAAAAGCAAATATTAACACAGTCAAAAATAAAGCCATCAGTAAAGAAAACAGGAAAGAATCTTGATACTCCGGAGAAAAATAGTGATTCCGGTATAAAACAACCAAATGAACAACAAAATATGAGTCTTCCTGAAGGAAGCGCATTTAAACAAACTGGCCACCGCCGTCCTTTAATAGTGTTTCCAAAATAACACACTTATGTTGCGATTAATCCAATAACCTACACTTAAAAATAAATGATACATTAAAAAGACTAAAGTTTGTATGCGAGTCTGCCGATATAACTTTGGGAAGAAGTATTCGGATAAAATTTCCACGGTTTTTTACGGATATGATTCTTTACGGAAGCATGGATGCTTCTTAAATAATCCAAGGAGGATGATATGATCATCAATCACAACCTCAGCGCAATGTTCGCTAACAGGTCCCTAAAGGTAACACAGGACTATCTTACCAAAAACATGGAGAAACTCTCCTCGGGTCTTAGGATTAACAGAGCCGGCGACGATGCATCGGGTCTCGCGGTTTCTGAGAAACTTCGCAGCCAGATTCGCGGTCTTAATCAAGCATCGCAGAATGCCCAAAACGGTATTTCCTTCATACAAGTAGCAGAAGGTTATCTTCAGGAATCACAAGATATTCTACAGCGTTTACGGGAATTAGCTGTTCAGGCAGCAAACGGAATCTACACTGATGAAGACAGAATGTACATCCAGGTTGAAGTTTCCTCTCTTATTGACGAGGTTGACAGGATTGCAAGTCATGCCCAATTTAATGGCATGAACATGCTGACAGGCCGCTTTGGAAGGCCTGCCGGCAATAATACTGTTACAGCTTCAATGTGGCTGCATATCGGTGCCAATATGGATCAAAGAACACAGGTTTTCATTGGCACAATTACCACTAAAGGCTTGGGATTACGCAGTGTTGGTGATGATACTTTTATTTCGCTGGAACAACCAGAGGGCGCGAACAGTGCCATCGGTGCAATTGACGCAGCATTAAAAATCATCAGTAAACAAAGAGCTGATCTCGGCGGTTATCAGAACCGTCTGGAACATGCGATTCGCGGTCTTGATATAGGAGCGGAAAACATGCAGACTTCAGAAGCTAGGATAAGGGATACTAACATGGCCAACCAGATGGTTGATTATGTCCGTGACCAAATCTTGAATCAGGCAGGAACGGCAATGCTTGCACAGGCAAACCAAAGAGCAACTTCGGTATTGTCTTTATTGCAATAATGTGGTAAAATGTGGTATATTGGGCTTTGTAGTCTGATATATTGCAGGGGAACAGTCTGAGCCTTGTCGTGGAAAAAGCCTCAGACTGTTGTTCAGTTGTGTTTTTACGGACCAATATTTGTGTTTTTTGTCGTCAATATCCGATGTTTCGGCTGTTGCGCAATGTTCTTTGAAAGAAACCTTCTAGCCGTCTAACCGTTCAATTAGTAACATGTGTGGCATGCGTTTAATTAGATGTATTACTGATGATAAAGCGGTTGGATGCGCGGGACAGATCGAAACGATTATTTTATTACTATTTGGAAATACCTGATTATTAATTGTTCAGAGACATAACAATTGATAAGGCAGTGGCTGAGTAAAGATAATAAATCGATCGTTTCGTTCTGTTGGCGGATATAGGGATGGCGACCTGACTTGACGAAGAGTTGTCAGGCATGCGCGAAACCGTTCCTAGAATCCGCTTCTGCGGAACGGCTTCGGCAAGGATTGCCGAAGTTACGCTACACATGGAGGGTATATAAATGATTATTAATCATAACATGAGCGCCGTCTTTGCGGATCGTCAGCTTGGTGTTACTCAGGGCACGTTAACTAAAAACATGGAGAAATTAACATCAGGTTTACAGATTAATCGCGCCGGTGATGATGCATCAGGGCTTGCGGTTTCCGAAAAAATGAGGAGCCAGATTCGGGGTTTACACCAGGCAGAACGCAATATCATGAACGGTGTATCATTTATCCAGACAACCGAAGGTTATCTTCAAGGAACACAGGATATCTTACATCGTATCAGAGAGTTATCGGTTCAGTCAGCTAACGGAATCTACACCGATGAAGATCGTATGCAGATTCAGGTTGAAGTATCACAGCTTGTAGATGAAGTTAATCGGATAGCAAGTCATGCTCAATTTAACGGCATGAATATGCTCACAGGCGCATTTGCCATGGATTCAGCAACAGGAAGAGTTATGCAATTACAGGTTGGAGCAAACATGGATCAGAATGCAAGGATCTATATAGGCAGTATGACAGCATCGGCGCTTGGCTTACACGATTCACAGGGCAACACGGGAAAGATTTCTATTGCTGACCCATTTGATGCAAATGCGGCAATCGGTACCGTTGACAGCGCGTTAAAGATTATTTCAAAACAACGCGCGGATCTTGGCGCTTATCAGAACCGTTTTGAAATGGCAGCTCAGGGTGTGGCTATAGCAGCAGAAAATATTCAGGCTGCAGAATCCCGAATTAGGGATGTAAATGTGGCTAACAGGATAGTTGACTATACAAGGGATTCTATCTTGAACCAGACCGGAACCGCAATGCTTGCGCAAGCAAATATGCGCGCGCAGTCGGTTTTACAGCTGCTTTCATAGCTCTTTTTAATACCTTTTGATTCGAGTCCGAAGGTATAAGTGACTAAAAGTAACAGCGAAGGTGAGAGACTTCTGGACGTCGTCTTTTCCTCGCTGATCCAGCACTAAAATGTTTAGATGCTGGGTTGAAGAAGAACAGTGAAGTTCGCGCCTTTACTGCTCTTTCCTGACCACTAAAATATATTTGGCTGGTTTTTTTATTTCGAAAAATATTTTTAGTGGTCAGGTGAATTTTTCCTTCTGCCATGGATTGGCGGAAGAAAGTAGTCTGAATTTCCCGTAGATAAACTTGAACATTAACGGTGTTTTTACCGGCAAGTCAATTTCAGCGGTGGATTTTCAGGCGTTTTTACATGGAGGTATAAAATGTCCATAGCTATTGTGGGGCATACTCCTGCTCCATCACCTCAATTCAACGGCGATATCCGTGCGCAAGCAGCAAGACAGGAAACACGGCCTCAGGTTATTCAGATAGCGGCGGCGGATTTACAGCGGATCAGTCAGACATTCAGTAATAAGAAACTGCAATATGTGGTAGATCATGGATCGAATCAGGTGGTTGTCAAGGTAATTGATAAAGAAACCGATAAGGTGATTAAAGAACTTCCACCTGAAGAATTGCAGCGTCTGCATAAGAACTTAAAAGAGGCAAGCGGCGCTTTATTTGATGAGATGGCTTAACCGGCTTTTCTTATTATTAATCAGCTTAAGTTAAATATATTTAAGACTGACAGATTAATATAAAATTCCAGACCTTTTTTTAATGGTCGCCTGTGAATGGGGGGGTAACCAGGTTTATGTCAGATGTTTATATTCCGGGTATAAGAAGCCGGTTTAGTTCAGATCAGCTTATTGAAGATCTGATGACAATTGAACGGATTCCCCGCGATAGAGTCCAGACGAACATTGAAAATCTTCAGACGCAAAGAAGTTACTGGAATGAAGTCGGACGCCGCATTACCTCATTGCGCGACAGTGCCAGAAATCTTTTCTCCTTCCAGAATCCTTTTAATGAAAGGACCGCAAGTTCTTCCGATACATCTGCAATTACCGCCTCCGCAACAAGAGAAGCGTCCGAGCAATCGTTCAGCTTTACTGTTAAACAAACCGCCGCAGCCGATCGTTTTTTATCTCAGCCGCTGAATGAAAATACCAGAATAGATGCTGGTAATTATGTATTTACCGTGAACAATGATGAAATAGCTATTAATTTTCGCGGCGGGACATTAAGGGAATTTGTTGATATTATAAATAACCGCGGACGCGGTAAAATAGGCGCATCATTAATAGCCGTTCAGAGCGGAACAAGATCATTATTGCTTGAATCAAAACTGACAGGAACTGAAAACAGACTCGGATTTTCCGCTGACACAATAGAGCTTGCAAAACGCATCGGTATGATGGAACAGGCCGTTGATTCTTACAAAAATATTATCATAAACGAGGGTTCTGTACGAAAAAGCGGACAGAATGCGTCAAATATAAATGTTGGCGACGGAGAGCTACAAGTTGCTCCGCTTTCGACAGCGGTAATTCCAATTAATATTTTTATAGGTCAGGATTCTCCCATTGTTCTTCGTCTTGAAACCAAAACCAAGGTTGAATTAGATAATATAATAAATGTTCCTGAACCTCCCACAGGTCCTGTTGTACCGGCCGGATCTGTATCATACGGCGGAATTACAATTGAAAATGAGCCGTCCTCCTCTCCCCTTCCGGATTTAACTCCTCCTTCTCCGCCGCGGCGAAACGACAATATGGGTGTTTTACTCCTTTCTTTTTCAGACGGCACATCCTCAAGGCTGCCGTTAATAACCGATTCTGATCAGTTTGTTTCGAGGCAGTTTAATCTGGCAGAAATAGCGCGCGGCAGGACAATAGTCTCTCTTAATGTTGAGAATTCAAATACCCACCGCGAAGTCTCGATTGGAAAAATCGAAATCCTCGATCCGACTTCCTTAAGCGGCGGCTTAAAACCGGTAAACGCGGTTTCAACCGCCCGTGACGCGATCATAACGATGGAAGGTATAGAAATTACCCGTTCAACCAACGCAATCGACGATCTTATTCCGGGTGTTACATTGAATGTTAAGGGAGTTTCCGACAAGCCTGTTAATTTAAAAATCGAAGGAAATACAGAAGCCATTAAAGACGCTATAATATCCTTTGTCGGAAATTATAATCGCCTTTTAGCGGAAATAAATGTGCTGACAAGTTCAAGATCTTCCTCAATGCCCGATTTACCTCAAAATCAGCAGACCGTGCGCGGGGATACACGCCTTATTGACGAATTGACATATTTGACCGCAAATGAAATTGAAGCGATGAGGGAAAGGCTTGGCGCATTCAGCGGAGATATTACATTAAACACATTGAAAAATAATCTTATGCGCACAATATCGGCTCCCTACCCAACAAGCCTTGAAAGAGATCTTAGTTTACTTGCTCAGATCGGGATAAGCACCAACGCAAGCGGCAACACAGGATATGATGTATCGCGTCTTCGCGGTTATCTTGAAATAAATGAAAAAACCCTTGATGCGGCGCTTGAAAACAGAATACCCGCAATTAAAGAACTTTTCGCGTATGATTCCACCGGTGACCTGCTTGCGAATACCGGAGTCGCTTATAATGTGGACGCTCTGATAAGCCCGTTTGTCCAGACCGGAGGTATAATTTCCCTGAAAACAAGCACAATTGATTCGCGCATAAGCCAGGATCAAAGCCGGATTACAAATTTAGACAGACAGCTGGCTTCAAAGGAACAGGAACTCAGGCTGCAATTTGCCAGAATGGAATCAGCATACGCGCAAATGGAATCGCTGTCCAATTCATTAAATAATTTCAGTCAGCAGAACCAGAACAACAGGTAACATATGAACATAAAAATAAATGAAAGAGCTCTGGATGTGAGTTTTGATAATGAAAGTACGCTTGGTGAGGTTCTGGCAGGGTTGGAGCAATGGCTGGAGAACATGGGTCACCGGGTGTCCAGCTTGAACATTGACGGTGAGGATATCAGCGCATCAATGATTGAAAGCGTTTTTTCAAAAGAAATCGATAAAATACAACATGTTAGTATACAAACAAATGCAATAGCGGAACTGATGGCGGCCAGCCTTTTAAACCTTATTGAAGATATTAAAGAATATGAACATCTTGACTTCAAAAGCAAAACAATTTTTTTTAATAAATGGATTGAAAGCGCTACAGCACAGTTTATTTCAGCTGAAATCCCCGATTTACACGCATTCTGTGTCAGTACATTTTCAGATGGGAAGATAGCCAGCGGAACTCTTACATCTATAACAGAGGAAATTCAAAGAGAAGTAACTGAACCAATAAACGAATTTACAAACATGGAGACGGTTTTAATTGATACCTGCGAGAGACTTGAAAATCTTCCTTTGGACATTCAAACCGGAAAAGACTCACATGCAGCTCAAAGTATTCAGATTTTTACGGCTGTTACAGAAAAAATTTTTAGATTATACAGGCAGCTAAGTATACAGGGGTATTTATCCGAAAGTACGCAAGAAGACAGTATAGAACCGCTGGAAACGCAAATAACTGATTTTAACAATGTATTAAAAGAACTATTTGAAGCATATGAAAAAAACGATTCTGTACTTATAGGAGATTTAGCCGAATATGAAGCGTCTCCCAAATTAAAAAACCTTTTTTTTACTATTTTAAAGGATGTGAAAAACAAGGACAAGACACAGGGTGAGCTATGACGGAAAGTACTTTAATACTTTTGCCATTACAATCTATAGATAATTTTGCTTTAAATGATATTGAGGTCTCAGTTACTGAAACCATAATCGGCATTTCTATTCTTTTGGCTATTATTCTGTCATTATTCATCATTAATTATATAAATAAAAAAGCGTCTCCTTCAGCAGGAGTAAAGAAACCCAAAAGCGAAAATAAATCCAGCCTTTTTTCCGGTTTCGCAATGCACCGTATTTCGAGGAGTCTTGGGCTTAGCCGTGAACAGTCAAGAATGCTGGAATATGTATTTAAAACCGATTATGTAACAGATCCGGAAAAATCCATAAATACTCCTGCTCTTTTGGACAGGCATTTCAGAAAATCATACAGGATTATTGAACAATCGCCAGGTTCGGATAAAGAAGCGCAAAACAGGTTTGCTTTATTATTTTCCACAAGAAATATTCTGGAAAACAGCATTATTGGGGGAATAACATCTACCCAGCAGCTTAAAGACGATATAACATTAACCCTTACTTACGGAAAGGATAAATTACACGTTGGCATTGTATCAACCAATAGCGATTATATAGTTGTTGAAGCTCCAAAAACAATTTTAGGAAGCCTGATAAAGATACCGAGAGGCACAAGGCTTACAGCAATGTTTTTTAACAAAAATAATAAAGGATTTTCATTTGAAACACGCGTTATAGGCTATTCAGGCAGAGACGGTAACTCTGCCTTACAGCTTGCCCATTCACATCAGCTAAGATTTCTTTCACAGCGGCGGTACCGTAGAAGACAAGCTTCTATTGCCTGTTCTTTATATTTAGTGTATGTTGAAGGGAGCGGAAAAAAACAACGTCTGATGGTTGATAAGCGGCGCCTTCAGGGAAATATTGCCGATATTTCTGTTGGCGGCTGTTCAATAAAAACCATTGCTCCTGTGCAGGTTGGCGCCAGATTTAAAATTGAATTCTCTCAAAGCGAGGAAAATTTGGCAGCATTGGGGCAGGTATTAAGATCAAACCGGATCGGCGCAAGTACTGTTATTCATGTCAGATTTTTAAGGGTATCACAAAAATCCATGAATATAATCAATGCTTTTGTTTATGAATACGGCCGTGAATAAAAAAAGGAAGGACAAAAATGAAGGTAATTAAAATTAAAGATATGATCAGAAAGGATGTCCCAATCTATTACCGAAAGCTTTACACCGGAGTTGCGGTTATTGAAATAAATAATAAACAGGCTGATTTTCGCATAGATTTTTCCATTGAATATAAACCAACAGGACAGAAGGAAATTAATATTTCATTTATTGATAAAGTGGATTATCCCCTGATTCCGATAACAAAGGATCTAAAAACATATATCAGTGATCTGGATTCTGCCGGCGGACTTCCGATTGACGATTAAAAATGAAAACTTGTTTCCAAAAGATACTTTTATTTCCTGTTATACGTTAAGGAATTATCATTAAAGTGGTTGAAGTCGCTTCCTGTTCACCGGATGAAACGTACACTATTGGAAAACAAATCGCCGGACATCTTGGCGGCGGTTCTGTTGTCGCGCTTCAGGGTACTCTTGGAAGTGGAAAAACATGTCTGGCCGGAGGAATTGCGTTCGGATTGGGCATAACTGAAAAACTGACAAGTCCGACATATACGATAATTAATGAATATCAAATACCTTCTAATCTTTGCAGTAATAATTTATTAACAGCGGCAGAAAGCGAGTGTACATTGTATCACATTGATGTATACCGCTTGAATAATGATAAAGATTTTAACGATCTCGGCGGGCCGGAAATAATTAATTCAAACGGAATATCTGTTATTGAATGGAGCGATCGTATTTCCAAATCACTTCCGCAAAATACAATCATCGTTTTCCTGAAGATAACGGGATTATCTTCAAGGTATATTTCAATACAGGGTTTAGACAGACTTTGATAAAATTCAAGTTTACATATTAACAGGTTTTATAATGAATTATCTTGCAATTGATTCTTGTTCATCTGTTTTGTCTGTTGCGGTTTCCCGCAATGATGATATTTATTATGCTTATAATAATGAATGCATGAAGCATTCAGAGCTTGCCATGGATTTAATAGACAGCAAAATGAAGGAGGCTGCGTTAAAACCAAATGAGTTAAACGGAGTTCTTTGCATGAGAGGCCCCGGCTCATTTACCGGTCTCAGGATTGGTTATTCAATCGCAAAAGCTTTGTCTCTTTCATTGTCAATTCCTTTTGCGTCTGTACCGACTCTTGACTGTATCGCATGGAAAGAAAACAATGATGAAAAAATAATTCTTGCAGTTATAGAAGCACGGAAAAATGTTTATTTCTATGCTTTTTACCGCGGTGCATTGCGTCTTACACCTGATGCAGATGCGGATGCAGATCAAATAGCAGATAAAATTAAACAATTTAATGATGTAATTACCTTGACCGGCCCGGGAGCTGAAAAGTTATACAGTTCATTATTACAGAAGGAAAGAAAAAATATTAATTTAAATAATGAAAACACTGGATACGCAGGGGAAATAATTAAAATTGCAAAAAAAATAAAAATACTGGACAATGGTACTGCTGATTTTCTGTATTCTGGTCCTGAGTACATTAGGAAAACAGACGCGGAAATATCGCTTGCGATGCGTATATAACATATACCATATAAAAAGTACCACCGTTTACATACACTCCGGTCTTTGCGCGATCTATAAAAACGCATTACCCTTTTACTTTCCTGCTGTACGCTAAAATCTCAGACAGTTTAAGCATTCTCAGGCTTCTTTTTCTTCCCTGGAATTAGTTCTTCCTACAGCTTATAGTAAACTATCACTATAGGCTAAAGTGAAACATCACTATAGCCTGTAGTTTTATATCACTTTAGGCTGTAGTGAATGTTCACTATAGACTATAGTGAATAAACACTATAGTCTATAGTGCGATTTAACTATGGACTATAGTGGTGGATTGTACAAGGCAGGAATTTGGCATCAGAATATTCATTAATAGCATAAGAAAATACCCTAATGTTTTAGGCTTTTCCAAAACATTCAAACTGAAAGTTTGTTCCAAGTCAATAATGTGTCCATATCTACAAGAAAAAACGAAAATTAATGACATAAAGCCGATAGATTCAATACTATTGGAGATTTCAATATTTTGAACCCATAAAACCACTATCAGCTACCGCAATTACAGGCAGCCCTTTATATATATGGAAGGTATTACAACTATTATTCCTTTTGTAACATTTTTCAAATATTTATATAAATTGTCAAGTCTTAATAATAATTTTTAATTTTATTACTTCAATACAATACCATGTAAAATATAATAAATTTTTCTATATTTTAAAACCATGAAAAAGCAGTTCAGGAACTTAGCTGTAATATACAGATATAACGATCCTTGATCGCGATCATTATCAACATCCATCATTCTATTTTCCATAGTAATAATATCAGATTTAATTAAATTGCCATATGTGATGAGAAGTCCAATAATCCAATTCTGTAAATGCGTCATATAAAAAACTGTTCAGAAACAGCATTTTATCTTTATCCTTCCACTTTTCAAGAGACTTTCCAATACATTCTTCAACAGCGCAGCCGAATCTTTGTTTGAATAAATACGGATCTGGGCCTTTATGATAACGAAACCCCATTAAGATACATTCTTTTAGTAATGTGATTCTATCCAATTCTTCACAATTGGCCGTGCGGAATGAGGGCATACTTTTTTTTAATTGCTCTTTGTCCGCATCTTTCCGATCTTCTCTCATTGATTTTTTATACGAGTCAACATTGTTCAGATATGTATAACGCTTTGCGCTTCCTGAATTATCATCAATAATTGTGCCGGAAGCCGAAGGGCCGGCGCCAAGCCAGTTTTTCATTTGCCAATAACAGATATTGTGAAGACATTCTTTTCCGGGTAGAGAAAAATTTGAAACTTCATAATGTTCAAAACCCTCTTTTAACAGAGCATCGCGCCCTAAAAGCCAGAGTGAATCCAGGAAATCACATTGCGGCATCGCAACTGTTTTGTTTTTAATTTTTTCCCCAAGGGGAGTGTCATCTTCCACAGAAAGGCTGTAAAGCGAAACATGAACCGGCTTGAACGCAAGAAGCCTTTTTATATCATCAAGAATTGTTTTCTTGTTCTGGTACGGAAGACCTGTAATAATATCCGCCGACAGCATATCAGGAAAATAACGCGAAACGAGAGCAAGGCGATCCTCCAGCGAAACATCATTGCAAAATACCCTGTTAACTGCAAGGCGGCTTTGTTTATTAAAGGTCTGCACTCCGAGGCTTAGTCTGTTTATACCGCTGTCATAACAGATAGAAAGAAAGTCTTCTGTTACGGATTCTGGATTTGCTTCTATTGAAAATTCAATCGGTGAAAATTCAGGGATTTTATATAACTCATCAAGCAGAATACGAATTTTCTTTCCCAATAATGACGGTGTCCCGCCGCCAATATAACAGTAAATAATTTCTTTAATATCAAAAAATTTAATTTGATTTTTGATATCAATAATGAGCGCGTTTATAAAAGAATCAATATAATAATCATTTATATCATTAATATTTACTGAATAAAAATCACAGTAATCGCAGAAAGAACTGCAAAAGGGAATATGTATGTACAGGGAACAGGAAATCAAAATATCTCAAATCTATTCAGCGGCCAAAACCTTAATACTGCTCTTGCAGTAATCTGCGACGGCAAAACAGCCCCCCAAGTGCGGGAATCATTTGTATTACTGCGATCGTCGGATATCACAAAACACTCATCGGCCTTGAGTATAATTGTATCCATACTTCCTGAGAATGGAATTGAACCATTCCAAATATCGGGAACTTGCGGTATTGATGTATGATATGGCTTATCTGACAGCTCAAATTCTGTAAGACTGAATAAACTGCCGGAAGCTTTAACCCTGAAAACATAATTTTCCATGCTAATCTCATCACCTGGAAGAGCAATTATGCGCTTTATATAATACTGTTCTCTCACCGAAAATATGCTGATTCTTTGCGCAGTAAAGAATCTGACAATTCCATCAAGTATCTGCAGAGGCATATTTTGGCTCATTCCATGTTTCATATCAACCAATACTATACTGCCGCGATTGAACGGAATGGCGTTTTCTTTATTTATATTCCATGGCGGATTAAAGGATGAAAAAACAAGACGATCTCCTTCATTTAAACCCGGCGACATAGTGTTATTTTCAACAACCCATACTGAAAAAAAGAATGTTGTAAAACAGTTATATGCAATATATAAAATGAGAATAAAAATAAATATTCTCAGAAGCCTGTACTTTTTGTTTTTTTGTTCCCTGTAAGAGTATGTTGACAATTTATTAAACATATTATTACCTATTTAATTTTCCCTATTCTTGTAAACGGCCAGTAAATTATTAATCCTTTGCCAAGAACCTTTGACAATCTGACAGGCCCGAAATTCCTTCCGTCATGTGAACTGTCACGATTATCGCCTAAAGGAAGTATTCTCCCTTCAGGTACAAACAAGCCAAGAACATGTTCTCTGGCATGAAGCATCGCATAACGTCTGTCCTGGACGGCGGCTTTTCTTTGAGTTTCCAGTCTTGAACGTTGATATGCAAAACTGTCGCCGTATTGCATATTTTCAACCGGAGAAGCTTTAAAATATAATTCTTCAGAGACGGGAAACCCCAAATCGCTCCATCCTCTTGCCTGCCCTGCCGCCAAAAGCGCCGGATATTGATCTTCAGACACAAGCCTCCTGATGTTATGATCCCAACTGCGGGAAGCGTTATATTCTCTCTCGTAAACCCATCGATCTTCTCCTGCAAAACGGATTCTCATCTCTCCGTTCTCAATTTTAAAGCGGTCACCGGCCTGCCCTGCCGCGCGCTTAATAAGAAAGTGAATACGCTGCTCACCTCTTTCATCCCTGTCTATATCAACCAGAGATAAGGTAAGCATGTAGATAATTCTTTGGGCTATATCAAAAACAGTTCCGCGTGAAATATAAGCAGGACTCTCAAAAATAATAATATCGTTTCTTTTTGGAATGACAGGACTTGGAAGTTTTAAGAAACCAGGTAATAATTCCGGTCCGTAAATAATTTTATTAACAAAAACATGGTCTCCTATGTTAAGAGTATCAATCATTGATCCTGAAGGAATCCTGTACGCCTGCACCAAATATTGATTTATTAATAAAACCATGCATGCTGCCCATAAAAACGCTTCAATCCAGTCTACAACAGGGTTTTTTGCTTTGCGTTTTTCTTTCTTAATTCGCCGTATTTTAGCCCTGTATGTCAGGTATTTCTCAGTTATGGATTGAATGTGATCAAAAAAATCAAGTTGTTTATTTTCATTCAGCATTTGCGTAAATCTATCATAAAAAGACAGCATGATCAATTACACAGACTTTAATTAACCAAAACCGATAGCTTTTCCCTTAAAAAATAAACTATTTTATTTAATTCTTTACAGGATAAGGAGTTACAATGAATTTATTTCGTATTGTCTACAAATACTCTACAAAATACTTTTATTGATATGTAACCGCATTCTAACCACAATTGTAACCGCGTATGCAGTTTGGCAATAACGCGTGTTTTACCGTGTTTTTAAGAGTATTATCGTCAGGTACATCATTTCTTCCGTCAGGCTGATTGTATTAACTCTTCCCGTCTTACTCTCAGCGGTGCAGCTTCCTGCTCGTGCTTATTGCGCTCTCCAATGGCGTATTCATCGCCTATCCCTATGCCTCCAAGCACTCTGGGAGTCAAGTATTTTCTGTCAAGAGCTTCAAGCTGTCCGTCAACCTCGCTAATTTTTTCAGCTCTTTCTTCAGCTTCAATTTCTTCAACTGTCCTACCCACAATTATTTCACCATTGATAATCCGGGTATAACAACCATTACTGTTAAATTCTTCCTCGGCGACTATCTTGTCAGCCGCGGTGTAACCAGCTCCGACCATTTCTTCTTCACTGTAAAAAACTTTTACAGTGCCGTTTTCTTTCTTCAGATAAATGTTCATGATTTTTTCCTTATTAAAAATAAAAACGTCTTCACGTTTTATAAACTAATCCTTAATGCACTGCTCCGCCCCCGACCAGTGGCATCACCGCCGCGACCAGATCGAGCGTATAACGCATTACGTGCACGAGACCCACAACTCGAGCCATCGGTATAACTACCGCCTCCCCTTAGAGTGGCCACAACACCGTAGAAACTACCCTTGTTGCCAGCTTGTAAGAAAGGCCCGCGATTCGCTGTTCCTATAAAGATATCCCCATAACCCGACGTCAGCTGCCCATAAATCAAGTTTTCGCCGTAACCGGCAGCCGATGTGGTTCTTAGCCATTGCCATAAACTCCCGCAGCCTTCCTCCACGCCATAGATGCTTATCATTCTGCGGCCTGCTGTATCTACTCTTCCACCAGCTCCTCCGGTTGTGGCTGCTGATGCGCTTTCTCCTGCTACCGCGGTCTGCTCATTTGATCCAAGCATAGCAGCAGCAAACTCGGCATCGTCAAGTAATTCTTTTTTAACGCAAAACATATCTTCAACAAAATCTACATACTGTCTTGATCTTGTAATCGCTCCCTGATAAACGGATTTTGTATTAATGCCGTTTCCGCTCGGTAGGTATATGTCTGACCAGAAGTCAAGACTGGGAATGTAGGCCATTCCTTCCGGTTCACTGAACGGCCTGTGATTTAAACACGATACCGAATACGGCAGAATATCGCCTGCTACATATCCATTTAAAAGATGATTTTTTGTTTCTCCACCTTCTTCATATGTAAGCCCGTTTCCTACGCTTGCGCATAAGGTATGGAATTCTCCTATTCGTGTAAAACCATTCGGAGCGGTTTTATTTAAACTTATTAGGAAATTTATCGGTGTTGTCTTTGAAATGAAAACATAATAATCCTTACCGTTTGTAATCGCTCCTGTGTCAAGTGTATTTGATACATTCAGTTCTATGTCCTGACGGATAATAACATCACCGATTTTAGTACCATTTTTTATGGTTAATTTCCGTCTGTCGCTGGCAATTAAAAAAGGCGAACTTGCGGCATAAAATGGCAGCATAAAATAATTCATTAACTCCTTAACTGTTAATCTACGGGTGTCGCCATTCTGCTGCAGGATAGGGTTAAATGCTCCTAACTGATGTAAGGCGAACACATCGTCATCAGCTAGTGGCACTGCATTCAGTAGGTCTCTGAATGTTTTCTTGGTTTCCATAAAGAACTCCTTAAATTAAGTGGATTACCGCTATTTATGCGGTGACTAAAAAATCTTCATTATCAGTCACAAGATAATCTCCGTTATCTGTTATTAATGGGAAGGCTCCGCCCAACGGCCCATGTTTGGATTCTATGAAATTTATCAAGAATTTTGTCAGGAATATATATTCTTCCAATTGTGTCTGTAAATGCCGGTATTGTTCTGCAAGCTTTATATCGACTTCAAAGATACGTTGTAATAATTTATCTACAGCTGTCACAAGCGCAGTATTTATATCTCTTCTTATGTCCTGCATGTTATCGTCTGTAATTGTTTGTGCGTCAATCTCCTGTATAAGCATTGTGACTTTATTTGTCATATCTTCTATTAATTCTGCAGTGAGCCTACCTCCATTATGCAAATCTATTGTTTGTGTTCTTGGTGTTATACGACGAATGACAAGCTGCTGTGCTTCAATTGGAATACTTGTTATGAGCGTAAGGGTTCCGCCTGTGTCTTGCGCTTGAATAGCTGACACTTTATAATCGGTTCCAAAAGTCAGCCAGTGTCTTTCCTCATATGGTAATTCGCCATCTGTTTTGATTTGCCAGAAACACTTTATATGTTCAGGGCTGTTATAAATAAATGGAATAACAAACTGTGTGGGGAATGGTACTATTAAATCATAAGTTTTTTGTGAATCTGTATTGAATATTACGCGCTACCTCCTAAAACCATACAGCGTCTTTATCACGCCCGATTAAAGTGCCGGGATGGAGGTCAAATTCTCCGTCTCCGTCACCTACTCCGATAAATCTACCAAATTCTTTAGTGCCTGATGTTGGTAAACCGACTGACATAAATCCTGCTTCTGCTGCTTGTATTGCCGCTTTGAGTAATTTCTCGTACTCGCCTTGTGTAATTGCTCTTGTGGTTGTTTCAAGCGCCTGCTGTAGTTTGTCAACCTGTGGTAATAAAACAAAGCCGCGTCTGTATTGTTTTTTACCTGTTAATAATTCTTCTAAATATCCTGTTGCCCAATTTCCGATAAGCGGGAAGGAATCTGTAAATTGTGTAGTTGCCCACCATGCCATTTTTGCTGCTTTATCTTTTTCATCATCGTCTTCGTCAAAGCCTGTCATTATTACGCCAAGTAGTAACCCTGCGCAAGCGTAACCCATTACAGTTCCTGCAACTCGCCATCCCTGTTTCTCTCTTATCATCTGCGGCATGTCGTATCTAATGTTTTGAAAGATAACATTTAAGCTCTGTTGGAATTGCAAGAATGCTTTTGCAAGTTCTGAGTTTACTTTAAATAAAGGTGATAAATCGTCTGTTCGTGACGATGGCTGGGTTAATCTTACTATATCGTCTGCGTGTTGTGCTGCTTTTACGCGTATTTCCTTTTCACTTAGACTAGCATTAGCAGGGTCATTTGTCAATCTTTTATGCTCTTTACGGAATAAAACAAGCCATCCTGGTGCTACACTTAATCTGTCAATAAATTCAAGCCCTTTTATTCCTCTCTCGTTAAACTTGTCTATTCTAACAAGTGCTTTTTCAATTAAATTGTCTCCTTGTGCGTGTTTCGCCTGTTCTTTAATTAAATCTACCATCATGTTCGCGCTGCGGTGTTTCATGTGAGGGCTTAAATCGCATATTTCATTCCATCTCTCCTGCCAATGTGACGCGAAATCAATATACGCTCCCCAATATTCAAAAGGGTTCATATAACCAAAGAAGGGCGCGGGGCTTGTGATGGCCTGTAAAGCAATAGACGATGTTTTCCAACCAAGATATGAAGCCGCTGTTTTTCCCCTGAACTGTTTAACAATTTTATCCATTGTGCTTGCTGCTTCTCTTTGGGCAGGGCTTGCTAATTCATGAATATACTTATCAATGTAATCTAATGCCGATTTTCCGTATCTGTTTCTTATTGTGTGTCTAACTTGTCTATTGTTTATGTAAATTTGGTTTAAATCTTTAACCGTCTGCGCGTAAGCCATGAAATGTTCTTCTTTTTCAACAGCCTCTGTCCATACTCTCATTATGTCAAGATTAATTGCTGTCTGATACTGCATGGGGATTTCAACACGTTTCTTTGTCATACCCTTTTCTACATAAAGATTGAATTGCCCGCTTGATTTTCCCATTAATTCTTTTACATCATTAGTCGCGTTTGCGTTAACTGGTTCTGTTCTTACTATGGGGAAATAATTGTCTACTATGTGCATAAAAGTATTATTGTATCTGACAAGAGCTTGATTTAATCTTTTTCCGCCTTCAACAAAGTCTTGATCTATAGCGTTAAGTATTTTTTTATAATTAGGGTTTTCTTCTAAAAGTTTTTCTGCTGCTGTTATTACTTTTTCTAATCTGTCAGCAGCAATTAATCTATATGCGTCTAATCTTAATTGATCTATTTCTTTTTCCGGCTTTTGAAATTGTGCTTTCTCATCCTGGTCTAAAAGATTCCCATACATCAACGCTTCTTTAGAGTGTTCATTTTTTACAGCGCATAATACTCCAAGTAATTCAGCGGTTGTAAATTCATTTACTCCCAAATCATCTAAATCAATCTTTACTTTTTTTTGCCATAATTCGCTCTCTGTAATTCCCAAATCTTTCATGAGTTTTTGCACTTTCTCTGTACGGCTGTCAACGTACCTTATTTTTTGTTTATAAGAATCATCTGCCGCGCGGTATAAGGCCTGCTGATTATATCCGCCTGTTTGGTTGTTATCCAGTATTCTTGTAAAACGATAAATATTCATGAAGTCAAATTTGGTAAGTTTTCTTAACTTTCTGTCACTGTGTTCTTCTTGTGATGTTCCTTTTATGCCTTTTGTTTTATATCTTTCCAGTTCCTTTTTTATTTCATCATCATTTAATCCAAGTTTTGTCGTTTTTAATGTATCAACAACTAATTGCTGATAAGCAGCAATTCTCTTTTTCTCTACTGCTTGATGCGCTCTATACAGGCTCTTCCCCTGTACTGTAAGATCATCAATAATCTTTGCGAGCTGTTCAGCTTCCGCTAATGTCCACTGGCTAAAAGGTTTATCCATTATTCTGTTGTAAACATCAATCGGTAAATATTGCTGTACAAGCTGTTTCTGTTCCTCTGTCATCGGGTATCTTTCACTTCTTCGCTTAGCTATCGCGTCAAGCCCGAGTTCCTTTATCCAATCCTCAGGCGCTATTTTTCTTGCTAGGTATCTTTTTTCATCTGTTGTAAGGTCTTCAAGTCTTTCTTTGGAAAATAGCCGTCTCATTTTATCTTGAGTAATTGGAGCTTTATCTTTTAAAAGTTCCCACTGGAGCGCCTGGTCAACCTTCCATAATCTAAAGATAACAGGCAGATCATGTTCTATAACTTCATTGATAAACTCGTTTATTCCTTTTCTAAAAGAAGGCTCCGCGAAATATTGAATAATCGCTGTTGCCATTCCCTGATCTGCGTTCATATCAAGAGGTATTTTTCTGAATATTCTTTTTACAACTCCGCGCTTTGCTTTCGTGATTTCCTTTGCCTTTTCTCTCTGCTGTTTCATATCGTTAATGTGATTCAACAATTCCGCTCTAGCCGCTTTCCTTGCAAGCCTCTGTAACAATGTTGCTTCTGTCTTTGCCGACTTACGGTAGTCTTTGTATTCTTCTTTAAGCGCGTCCAGTTTTGCCTGATATATTTCTTTTGTTCCCTCTTTAGCGGCTCTGGCTGCTTCCTTTATTTTCTCACTTGCGAGTATTTCATTAACGTTCAATTCTAATTGGTGTGTTCTTGCCAATGCCTCTAGGTCTTTAACTAATTTGTCATAGTACGCGGTTGCTGATTGTTTTCTCAATGCCGCCTGCGCTGCGTCTCTCTCGCCTGTTTTAATCGCTTTATCTAATTTATCGCTGATCTGGTTTATAAATTCTTTTTGTTTTAAAACATGCTCAAAGGATTTTTCAATCTCTGCGATTATCTGTTTTTCTAAATGAATATTGTCATCATTTCTGTCGGCTTCAAAATCTTTCAAGGCTGTTTCTGCTATTGTTACTTTAGCATTTAAACGTTTAAAATATTCTTTATGCTGCGGATCATCAATCAATGCGGTACCTGCGTCAACTTTCTTTGCGTAGGCTTCATATGCTATTTCATTTGCTAATTGTCTGCGTTTTTCTGGCGTTAAGTTTTCAACCCCTTCTCTGCGAATATCATCAGGATTCATTCTGTGTTTCAGTTTTTCCGCAGTGCTGTCTTCCGGGCTTACAGCTAAATCAGGTCTTTCCATTAATTCCGCGTAAATAGCTCTATAGTCTCTTGGCGCTCTGTCAATTAAAGTGAGCATTTTGTTACGCTGCCGATTTGTTAACGGTTTTCTTAATTTCCCATTTTGATCTACAGTATTCATCGCCGCCTGCCAATCTTGATCTTTAAGCTGGCTTTTTATCAAATCTCTTTGGCCGTCTAGACTATCGTCTTCTTGTGTGTAATTTACTGCATTACGTATCATGGCGGATGTTTCAATAAAGTTTTCTAATTCCCCTTCACTATGAATTGTTTCAAGGAATTCGCTGTCAGTATCTGCGGCTGTCGGATTTTCAATTCTTGAATCCGGTTCTGCGTAATATCTTATAGAGTTAACAGCTTTCTTTGAGTTCTGTACAATTGATTCATACCATGCGTCAATTTGTTCTTCTGTGTAGTTCATGAAATCTTCGTGGAACGATGATGGGTAACCTTGTTTTTCCTCGATATAGGCGCGGTATTCTTTGCCGTTTTCAAAGTCTGCGGCCTCTTCAATCATGTCAGTATCGCCAAATTGGAATAAAACAGAATCTGACTTGACAGCCTCGGTAAGCTGTATTATATTTGAATTAATGAAGTTCGGAGCGGAGAAGTGTGCGTTTTTCGCCTCTTCTAACATACCTTCGAGCTTTTTTATTTCCATCATCTTATGGTCTTCAGTCTGGTATAGCACTTTTTCTGTAAAGATCTCTTGCAAAATTTCTCGGAGTCTGTTATCTCTTATATATAGGGTGTTTGTTTCCAATCCTGCTTGTGTTGCATTGTAAGGGGAAGAAATAAACGCCCTTACTTTTTCTATTTCTGTTAATCGGTGATCGTAATATCGTTTTCCGTCATTCGCAATAGAAACAATTGATTTCACAATGAACTCTTGACTGCCTTTTCCTTCTCCTTGGTCAATAGACAACTTTGAAAGATAATATCTATATTCACTTATTCCGGGATGTTTTTGTGGATCTTCGTTTATCTTGCTTGTGATATACTGGGCTTCAGTTGCGATTTGTGGAATGGCAGCTATAGACTGTAAATGATTTCTGTCAAAATGGTCATGGCTTATAATCTCAATAAGTCCGCCGTGTTTATTTCTTATAGTAAAATCTATTGTCTTTTTATCAGATTTATTTATGTAACTGCCTTTGTGGTTTTTGCCATATTGGAAAGCGTCCCTCTTTAATTGTCTTATATCTCCATTAAATGGTATTGCTATGGTGTCAACAATTAATGGATTTGATTTGAGCACATGATTAATTCTATTGCGCTGTTCCTCTTGAGTGATTTCCCCTGCCTGTAGCAACACTTCACCTGCCGCATCCAGCACTGCATCTGTCTTTGCTTCAAGCGGTAAATTTGGATCGTTGATAATAGCGTCCCGCTGGGCTGTGGCTACCGCCTCTCTGGTATCATTTACCGTATTTTCTGTATGCGTTTCACTATGGGAATCCTCGTGCGTCTGGTTGCCTGTTTCAGCCTGCTCGCGTAGTTCGCCTGATACGAAAGACTGCATAAACTTCTCAAGCTCTGGCGTTATTTCCGTCCAGCCTGTCAATGTCTCATAAATACGTTTCATAAACTCTTTGATTTTTTCAAAGAGAGGTTTTATTGAATGATCTTCCGGCAGCGTACCGTTTGTGAGATAGTTCTCAAGCGCGTCTGTAAATGCTTCCTTGTGAATGTCCTGCCACTGGCTGATATTTGTAAAATCAACTATTTGTCCCTCGAAATTTCCTTTGCTTATTTTATAACCGTTCAAGGCTTTGGCTGCGATTCTTCTTTCCGCATCGGATAATTCACTTTCCGCGATATGAGCGAATTCATGAATAAGTGTAGAAGGGTCTGAACTTTTTTTACTTAAATAAATTATTCTTTTTGTTCTATCTGCCAAGTCTCTGAATGTCGCACCCTGTACTTTCTTGTTATTTGTCTGAGCCGCTGTTATTTTCGGGTTTCTGCTTGGATCATTTGTAAATTCAATATTTAATCTCTTGATAGTTCCTTGTAAACTTTCTCCTGGTCTTCTGATAAAAGTATTAACAATCTCACCTGCAAGTGCGTTGCTTAATCTTGATGTTCCCGTAGGCATTAAAGGCGTTACCGCCTGTGCTAGTCTCTGTGCATCGGTAGTGGTTAAAGAATAGTTAAGTCCGTGCTTCTCACCTCTTGGGTTATTGGTTATCAACTGCTGTCTGATAGCCTTATACTGGTCATGTTCTAAATTCCAATTAATAACCGTGCCTTTATCAAACTGTCCTGTAAACTCCGCCCAAATATCCTGTCTGATTAAATCTGGATTAATAAAACCATTCTCCAAAGTAAAACTGTTAACTGTAACTGTTTGTTTATCATTATTTACGGTATAGACAATTCTCGCGTCTTCGTTAGCGTATATTTTTCCATCACTCTCATGGGTTCTTTCCTGACTGGTGACTATAAATATGCCGCTTATGCTGCCATTATCATTTTGTGTTTCGTGTGTTTCTGTGCTCAATTCGCCTTGTCTTGATCTGGAAAGTTTTCTTTCTTCCGAAACCTCTTCATTTGTCGTTTCATCAATCCATGTCTGCATGGGGTATTTGTAACTGGTAACTTCAGCAAGCGCGGCCGCGTCCTGCGCGGCTTCTTCCTTCGCTTTTCGCTGTTCCGGTGTTAAGCGTTCATTATTTACCCTGTATACGCCTGATAATACTTCTCTCTGTTCATCTGTTTTTAAATCGTCAAGTGCTGATAATTGAAAGCCCTGTGTTTTGGCCTGATTATACGCTTCGACAAAAGCAGCCTCGTTAGGCGCTATCTGCGCCATTCTCGCGAGTGTGGCTGCGGATCTTGAATCGTTTATCCCGCCCGTTACTGATACAGGAATACCCATAAATATACCTGTCCAAAACCCGCCTGCAAAACCCTCAACAGCCTCATTAAAAATTGCGTTTATTTCTTTTTTATCAATGTCAGTATAATTCTCAAGTTCTTTTTCAAGTTCCCTGCGGACTTCATCTGAATATGCGTTTGCTATTTGTCTTTGTAAATTCTCCCTGCCTTGCCTGTTAGCATATTCAACAGCTTCATTGTAAATATTGCCGCTGGATAAAGCCTGAATAAATTCTTCCGTTCCTTCCTCGACTCCCTGTTGTAATATATTTAATGCGGCTCTTGCTCCTACTCCCATTTTCCCGCTTATAAACCATCTTGATGTCGCGTTTCTTACGGCCTTTGGAACGATAGCCGATGCGATTGTTTTTGCTCCTGCTGATTCAACTCCGCCTAAGGCTCCTTCAATAAGACCTTCAATAAGAGCATCTTGTTTTGCAAAATTAATCGCAATGTCATGTGGAATACCCGCGGTTGTCATTTCACGGTATTTAATACCCCATGTTGAATCATATGTACTTCCCGCTATTGCCGCTTTACTTGCGCCTGCTACAAGTAAAGCTGATAATCCTGATGATAATCCGGCAGCTCCTGCAAGCGCGCCTACACCTGTAGAAACAAGCGCCGCTGCGCCCATTCCTTTTAAAATATGGCCTGCGTTCTCCGCCATTGTAGTGCTTACACTGCGGATAAATTGTCCTACATCATGCCAACCGCCCTGCTTTACATATTCGTCCTGCCATACTTTTGGCGCGTGATCTCGTAACTGGTCAATTCTTCTTTCTGTCTCTTCAATCGCTTGTAATAAATGAGGATCGTTTCCTCCTGCTCTAGCAAGCTGCTGTGAAAGTCTGTTATATTCGGCAGTTACAAAATTAAGCTGTATACTGTCCCATACTGCCTGTACTCCTGATTTTTTTGCATATTCATTTCCAGTATATTGTTTATGTAATTCTTCAAGATTTAAAAAAGCTGTCTGAAGCGGAATATTAAAAATATTTGAATACATACTGGCTGTTGCAATGCGTTCTTTCATGCCCTGCGGGTCTTCGGATGTTTCAATTAAAGGTTGTATAGCATCAATAAAAGGAAAGTCCTCTTTACGAGGTGTCCAGCCAAGATTTGAATATTCGCTATGCTGTTCCTGTAATGATTGATAATGATTATCTACGGCATGTTCATATGATTGCCTATAAGCATCCATTGCTGTGGAGTGTGCATCAAAAGCCTGAAGCTGTTCAGCTTTTCTTCGTTGTGATTCTGCTATCGCACTATATTCAGGAGATGCCGGATTTTCCATTGCAACTGAGCGTTGCCTTCTCATAAAATCTAAAAAATCGTTATTTACGCCTTACCTCGCTTGACTACCTGGTCGAGATACTTCTCTAGCTCCCGTTCCCAAATTGAACAATTCGTTCATTCGCCTGCGCCATTCATCTGTTCCGTAATCGTCAAATAAATATTGGCTATATCTATCTCTTTCAGGTGTTTTTGGAATAGTATCCAATACACGATTAACTGTTTCATAGAATGACAATGGGGTATTATGACCTCTGCTAAGATTATTAAATGAATCAATAACAGCGTTTTTAATTTGCTGTTGGAAATTTTCTGCATGACTTGCGTGATAATTCCTTATAGTATTATCTCTTCCTTGTGTTATCTGTTCATTAAATAATGTCCCATCCTGCTTTATTAAATCACCGTTTTCATTAAAGCTGACAGTAACTTTATTACCGTTATTCTCAAGATCAAACAATATTCGTCCTGTCCCATCTCCTGCGCTTCTTTCTTCAAAGCGCCCAGTATTATTAATTATTTGCCATCCGGTTCCAGTTAATATATTTTGTGCTCTTTCTGTACTTGATTTTCTATACTCCTGAAGTAATTCTTCGCCACCACTGACAGTGACCGGGTAAGAATTACCTGATGTATCGTAAGCATTGTAAGTTAAGTAATCCAGTTCACCTCTGGAAGCATCCCTGTTTGTCTGATCCCAATTTCTTAGCTCGCCTGCTCTACCCAAGTGGTCTGCTTGTTCCTGTTTAATAATATTATTAATGTATGACAGCATATTCTCTGGTTTAACACCAGAAGACGAATCATCGCCTGCTTGAAATCTCATCTGCCATAAATGCCTATTTAATTCTTCTCTACGGGACTTAAATAAAAGCAGACCTGCATCATCTTTATTAGACTTATATTGAGCTTCAATCGAGTTTGCATAAGAATCCCATCTTTGAAAAGCCATAGAGAATTGTGAGAACGCTCCATCATCTCCTGTTAACATCCTGTCAGAAATAGTTCTCCTTTGTGATTCTGTAATATCAAGTCCATATATATATGCCATTGCCATAGGCCCTGACATATCACCTGACCTAAAATTGTTTTCATATTCAAGAGCTATCTCCAAAGATGATATGTCAGATGATGATCTTTTTGTTGCTGCAGCTATTTCCGCTTCTCTGTTAGCGATTAAATTATTTACTTGGCTTAGATGTGTTCTATACAGTTCTCTTTGATTTATATATTTTCCTTCGCTGTTTAAAATTTCATCTCTTTTTCTTTTAAGCGTTTCCAAGCTCATATATTCCGAATCAAATAATCTCTTTGCTTGCTCGTTGTTTAATTCCGATTTTTGCAAATAGTCAACTCGTCTGCTGACAGCTTGGTTTACATCGGCGTTTTCGCTTCCGGTATTTAAGGCTGCTGTAGTAGCGGCTTCAACGGATTGGGTGTTTTTAAATACTTCGTTAAATACTTCCTCACATTTAGTCTCTGCATCTGATACCATTTGATCAATTACCTGCGTAACATCTGCGCGCATACTCTTGGCTTGAATTTCAGAAATATTTCCATTCGTTAATTCTGTTTCAATATATTTATTAGATTCTTCTGTGCCGTTGAATCTTCCAATTCTTAATACTTCATTCTGAATATTATCGGGTATTAATTCACGTTCTGTCTTTATTCGCAATGCTTCAAGTTGTTCAGGTGACATTATTTTTTCTTCTATTGCGCGTTCATATAACGCGTCAAGATCGGATCTGTCTCCTTTTACGGCTTTATCAACAGCGTTTGTAAACTGCTGGTTAAAAAGTTCCAACTTGTCATTATTCAACTGGTTGCGATAAGTATTTATTCTGTCAACTTTCTGCGGGTCGGTCTGTTTCTCTGCTAGCCCTGCAAGAGAGGCGCTTATAGCCGATGATGATAATCCGGATTCTCTGCCTTGGTTAATTATTTGTTGTATATGATCTTCAAATCCTTTCATAGTAACAGCGTGTTCTTGAGTCATATTTTTAATTAGGTCTGCTTCCTGGTCATCTGATAAACCAGACGCGCGTATATGAGCTTCGGCTGCCGCATAACCTCCGCCTGATGTCGCTATATTTTCCGCATCTCGCCTTACTTTGGCAATATTTACATCATCAACAAATTGCCTTGTTAAAAGTTCTCTTTGTGATTCAGGCATACTATAGCCTACGAGTATATCCCTTACAGATGTTTCTGCGTTTTTTTCATTGCCGTTAAGATCATATTGTACTTCTCCTCTGATAATTGTGTCTTTTAAATCAGACAAATCAGAAAGCATTAATTTATCTGTTATTGCAGATTCTCTTTCCATTAAGCGCATCTGCGCGTTTAGTTCAATATCAATGAATCCGTTGTTAATATTTTCAAGGGCTCTGTTTGTAGCCCATTGCGTCTTAAAATGTTCTCCTACACCTTGGGTAATTTCCGCTTTCATATCCCCTATGGTTCTTCCGTTTCTCGTAACATACCCGTCATAACCAACATAATTTTGGTTTTCATCATAAGGATTAAATCCGTCTATATCAGCTTGTCTTATCTCTGCATTAACCTGTGCAATATTACCTCTTTGCGCCTGTAAAGACGCTCTCTGTTTGTTTTCAAATATAGCGTTTCCTAATCCAATAGCAGCATTTGTTAATGAAATTGCCGCCTGCGTTCCTTGAATTATGGTATTAGCGACAAGCATTTTTTTATTAAAGTTAATGTTTTCCTGATTCAAATCAAGAGCCTGTCTTGTGAGTCCGAATGATTGTTTTGCGATACTTATATCACCCGCGACATATTGTGATCGCTCGGCATTTGCTACTGCCTGTTTTGATCTGCGCAATGGGTTATAATCAATATTTATACGTCTTACGTCATCCTCCTAAACAACAAAATTCCTATTAATAAAATCTTCAAGATCATTTTTTGCCGCCTTGCTGTTTGCAATGCTCTGGTCTGTTAAATTAATTGCCTGCTGCCAATCTGCGATGGACGATTGTGCAAGGTCTCTGTTTGCAATCATCTCCTGTCTTTGGAAATCAAGGTCTACTTTCAGCTGATCCATTTCCATATTTGCCGCTGTCAGTTGCGATCCGAACAGGCCTCCGGGCGCGTCAAGTCTGCGGTCTTCCCCCACATAATCCACAAGTTTGCGGTCAAGCATCCCTGTGGTATGCGCCTGTGATGTTCCGGCTCCTACCCGGCCTGTAGCTCCTGCCATTGCATCTGAATAGCCTATTGCATTAAGGAAATTGTCATATGATTCTTTTCCGCTGGCCATTAAAGAATCTGTCTGGGCCTGTTTGCTTTGTACTTCCTGTGTGTATTGATTGCCATAATTCGCTAACCATTTGTCATAACTGTCTATCTGACTGGTTGTATCGCGTATGTCGATTCCATACTGAATCTTTGACGCTTCCATGTCCGCTATGCTTTTTTCATAGTCTCTGACTGAATTAAGTCCTTGCAGGTAACTATTTTTTGTTTGCAGGTCTAATTCTTTTTGTGCGTTGTTATTTGCTTGTGCGCCCTGTTTTGCGTTCACTACGGTTCCGGCTACAGCAGCTCCGGCCCCGATAACACCCGCAACTGCCCCTATAATTCCTATTGCAACTGGCATATTTTATCCCTCCAAAATCGCAACACGTTCAACCAATGCAAGCATTGTAAACGGTGCTGGCTCCTCATGTATAATAACTAATTCTCCTTCGGTGTCTATATTCCCTGATACCGTTATGTTAATTTCACCTGTAAATGGCTGCGGCGCTGTGCCTAAAACATAACTGCCGAATCGCTCAGTAATTAATGCTGTTGTTTTATTCTCTGTTGTTCCGGCTCTCCCGCCTAAACTTTTATGCATCCTTAACGTAATTTTTTCTATTCTTCGTTTTTTGCCTAAACTTGTTCCATCCGCTGGTATCTGTCTTTGGTTAGGTGCGAAATAGGAAGTGTAAGGCAAGCCGATATGTACTGTAGTCATTTCATCCTGTAATTTCGCATTGCCGTGTTCATCAACTAAAACTGTCGGTTCAATTGCTCCATCTGCAAATACATTTATTTTCTTTCCTGCGAATCTTTGTAATCCGGTTATGGTATCTGTCGGTGTTGGGAATGTTCTTTTTTCTCCTGCGTCAACATAATGACTATTTGAAAAATCATCGTTTACCAAATCCTCAAGTATAATATGCTCTATGTTTCGCTTATTATCTCGTAATACCTCGATAAAAATAATGTCGCCTGTTTTTTGCGGTGTTACCGCAACTGCTTCAACTTTCCCATCTGTAACGTGTCGCGTATAAGCCAATATTCCGCCGCGGATATTAATAGTGCAGCTTATTAATTCTCCGGAAAGTGTAACAATCCAAATCATAGGATATGGAAAATCAGCTACCGCAAAGTCTTTTATCCCTGTGCCGAATATATGCGCGGCTTGTTCTGATATATCCATATCAATAAAGCCGCCGCCTTGCGCGCTGTCATTCCAAACAAGAGCGCGTAATGATTTCCCATTACGTCCGGCATAAACCATTATTTCCCTTGAACCTCTAGCCTGTAGCTCATTTGAGCCTGCGTATTCCACTATGTGCATATCAAAGGTTGCAGGTGTTGGTACTTCTCCGGTATCGCTCCATGTCGCTCTCTCTGTGCCTGCAAGAAAATATCTATTTGCCGCAAGCCATTGTATACGGCTTCCGTGCATATCGTTTTCCTCAATAACAATAGAGTCTGCCGGATTATCTCCAGGAGTAAAATCTGTATAGCGATCTTCGCCTGTCTGGCTGTCGGGTGCCTTGCTCATATAAACTCGGTTAGGCTGGTTTCTTGTACCCGCAAAACAAAGTCTTCCGGCATTAAACGCTATTGCTCCGGGATAGTTGTCAACAGAATTAAAATCTTTTCCTGTGAACATTGGATTGGTTTTTATGATTGTAGTTCCATCCCATGATAATTTAACTACTGGCTGGTCTACGTGTACAATCCACATAGTATTAGCAGTTGCCGCGTATTGTAAAACTGGTAACTGATTATTTGTATATGAATTTGTTATTTGCTGTATTACTTGGAAGCGATCACCCTGTTGCTGCCATACTTGAATTAATCCTGCGGTCAATTCAAGCATTATACAGGTTCCATTTGATAATAACCAATCTATTAATCTCGCTTCTTTGTTTCCGTTTGTATTTCCGTCAAACCATGTTCCTGGCCGTTTCCTTATTCCTCCGGTTAACATGGGTATCATGTTTTCCATGCGCCGCGCTCCCATTTCATAAGCAGGACTATCAATTCGTGCGGCTATAAGCGGGCTTGTTTCTCCTAAAAACACATTATAAAGCAGGCTGATATTCATCTTCTATTCTCCACATGAAAATCTTCTCCGTATGCATTAGGATCGTAATTCATCTGAGCGTCGTCAACTTTTGCCTGTTCTATTGCCGCTTGGCTTTCCGCGGCTATTAATGCTGTTAACTGTTGATTCGATGTAAGCGGTGTTGATAATAAATACGCTAAATGCGTGCTTATTGCTTTTCGTACCGATTGTGGTAATTGGTTAGGATCATCTGGTCTTGCAATGTAAATTATTTGTATAGTTCTGGTATTTGCAAGTATCATTCCGTTTTCTACTTGAAACGGTATAAGCTCGGATTGCTCAGGCATTGTACTACTGCCGCCGTATACTTCAATGATTCTTATTAAGTCCATTGGCAAGGTAAATTGATAACTCCATCCAAATAATGGCCTTTCAGCATTAAGGGCTAATCGTACACGTCTCCTTGCAAATTTAAAATCCCATTGTCCTAAAATATGTTCAATTGCTTCTGGTAAAAATCTATTACAGAATTCCGCGTTCTGCGTTCCTTCGGATAAATGCGTTATGGCTTCGCTTCCCAGCCTGCCTAAAGCTCGATTACATATCTGCGTCCAGCTTGCGGTATAATTTACGCTATCAGTCTGTAACATTATCCGATCTCCAATTTTTATTTATCCATTCATAATATTTGATGTCGTTCCATTCGCTTTTGTTGTTTAAAACCTGTTTTTCCATTATTCCTACTATTTTCCATCCCAGTATTTTAGCAAGGCGATCGTATGTCTTTTCTACAGGGCTGCCGATTAAAACAAAAAAACTCATTTTTCTGTATTTCTGCATTAAGTAGCGGATAAATGTCATATAGTCTTTTGCGAAAATATAACGGTGTTTTTCAGATAATGTCATTACAGGTATTTCTAATATTGCGCTGGCTGCGGTATTTATTAAAATATCAAATTTACCTATAACCTCACCGTTATGTGTGGATACCATGCGCTCGCGGACAACATTAAGAGGAAGGTTATAGTAATAAAAATCCTCTCCGTCAACTGCGTGTAGGTTTTCTAACTGATCCTCGTATTTGTCCGCTGGCTCTATCATGGTATTATTTGTCCTTTGCTTTGAGTTCACCTGTCGGCCTTGTTTCCGATTGGTTTTCTTTGATAAACCTGTTGGCTTCTTCGTCCATAGGATTAAAGTAGGAAAGTGCGCCTAACGGTTTTGATTCATCAAGACCTATTAACCGTTTTGCTGTTTCCGGTGTAATGTCATAAGTCGTTCCTGAATAATATAATCTCACTCCGCTGTGAGAAAATTCCGAATTGCATAAAAATTTCATTTAATTTCTCCTGAAAATAAAATTGCGCGGGATTGCTCCCGCGCTTGTTTGCTACTGCCGCGGCTGTGATGGGCCGGGTTCCAAAAACGCTTCAATCGTTACGCCTGACGCTGCTGCTGTAATAGCAGCCTTAACGAATCTCTTATGAGATTTCGGCATCGGTATTAGCGCAAAATTACCCGCTTTCGGGTTTATTCTTGTTTCACCTGTAACCAAATTGGTAAAGGTGCCGTCCGCTGTGTCGCAATGTATCAGCATCGGCGTGACATTTCCAATAAAGTCTGCGTCGATAAAAAACGCTGCTGTAGAATCATGCTGTTCACCTGTTCGGTGGGTTTGCATTGCGGCCCTTGTGTCAATGGTTTCAAAGTCAAGGGTGTTGGTTGATCCGGATGTAGTAACAATTCCAAATCTGCTTAAAGCATCGGTCATTGTGTTTTCTCCTTATGCCGCTACAGGTACTGCGCTCTCGTTTTCAGAGATTGCATCCCACGGGCGTACTGGTATGCCTACGATTCTCGGCACGAGTCCAAAATTTTCAATTTCGCTGATTGTGATGCTTGCATTTCCCTTGTCCCATGCGGCGGCCTCAATCTGTCCGTATACGCTCGGTGATACGAACAATACGGCGTTACCGCCTCCAGGTGTTGGCAGGAAGGGTTTAGCCTTTAAAATCAAGTCGCGCGGGTCAAAGTGGTTTGGGCTTGTGGGGTCAACTGAGATATTGCAAAATCTCATGAAGTTTCGCGGATTACCCGGCATGATTCCGGCATTAATTGAATAACGCCTTATCCATGCATCATGGAAACCGTTACCGTCTGCGGCTGGTACTCTGTGCTTGCCGATGTCTTCATTGGAAAGTCCAGGGCTTCCGGTATGCTTTCCATAAAAAAAGTGAAATCCTTTTTTTCCGAATTCAAACAACCATGCTGACGTTAATCCAGTTCCGGTTCCGCCTGCCGAAAAAACAAAGTTCTTTGGGTCAACTTCGTTTTTAATTTCGGTAAGCGATTTAAACGCTTTGCTGTCACCAATATCCTTGGGATACAGAATTCTTTTGTTAAAATCCTGCATGATGCCCTCAAGGTTAATGGTATCGTAAGTATCGCGGGCTTTGTACGGATCGTCTGCGAACCGTAAAATCCTGTCGTCAATCTGGCTTTCACCTTCGTACAGCTTTACAGATTCTTTTAAGATATCTGATGTGCCGCCAATACGCGGAATGCCTGCGTTAATTTCTGTGAATTCGCCGCCCTCAAGATGCTTTGCTCTCAGTTCTTCGGTGTGCGATCCGTGTGTCGATGGGAACCATGACACTTCATCGAGGATTATGTCAATAGATATTATTAAATCTTTATCTTGTATAGAAATAATTACTGTTTCTGTTTCTGTTTCTACAGAATATCTACATAGATATTACAAGCCCCGTAAGTGTCCGTTTCCGCAATAAAACATTTTAGGCTCCGTAAAACAAGCGGGACAGTTCCGCTCCGCTTCGCTGCGCTCCACAGACCCGCGCCGGAAGTGCTGGCGTTATTCCAACGGTCTGCGCGCTGGAGTTTTTCCGCTTCGTGCTGCCGTGTTGATAATGTGAAGCATTGAAGAGGGCAAGCAAACAACATGAAACTTTTATCCGCTCCGTAAGGCACGGCAAGACTGCTCCGCTTCACGCAAACCTATGGTTTGACGTTACGCTCCGCAGACTTGCCGCTTCGTGAGTGAGAGCTGATCGGAACGGAGGCGAACTAAATTCTTTGTAGCAAGGCACGTTAAACGCATTCAATGTGAAAAATTATGTTCGGGACTGTCCGCGCCTCTCTACGGGCATCCTCGCGCGTCTGGTAGGGTTATTTTTTGTTGCATGAAATTTCTTTTTGTGTATATTAGAGAACGTGCGCACTTGTAACAATGAAACGATGTTACATCAATACATTGTTACATCAATACCAAAGCCTAGAAGGAGAGTAAATCTATGGCAACATTAAACTTTATTAAAGGAACTGTCCGGGGAAAAATCGGTCAGTTTGTCGGCTCCTCATGGAAGGGAAGGAGTTATATTAAAACCTTCACGAAACCGGGCAATCCGCGCACTGCGGATCAAGTCGCTGTCAGGTCGGTGTTTTTCAACACTTCGCAAATTGCAAAGGCTATTTATGAAAAAGTTTTGAAACCGTACACATTTCCGAAACCGAAACAAATCACGGCATACAACCGCATGATCCAGATCAACAAGGCAATGTTTGAAAGCAAGGTATGGAAACCTGAAAGCTTGAAAATATTTGAAGGCCCTCTGGCAAATCCGGGTATCACAACTGCGGTACTGGCTGATAATAAAATCAAAGTGTCATTCAGTCCGACACCCGGCCATGAACAAGATAGGGCAATCGCTATCGTGTATGACAGCAGTAACGGCGCTGTTTCAATCATGCAAGGTCCGCGCGTCATAGGAAATCTAAATGTTCCTCTCGCCGGATTATCTGCAGAAACAAATAACCTTCACGCCTATTTGGTTTTTGTTTTAGAACCAAAACCGAATACTAACGAGGCTGGTATGTGTTCTGAAACTGCATACGCTAAAGTCGCGTAACAACGGCTGCTCCGGAAGTGTAAATATTTCCGGAGCAATCTTCTTGACAAATAAGGTATAATTAAACCGTAGATAAAATAACACGAAACAAAATACATTCTTTAATCTCTGCGGTAATAAACCGCGCCATTGACGATATACAAGGCATCGGGCCTGCCTGCAAGAGAATTGAGAGGGATAACGCAATGGCTTTTATTTTAAGTGAGACATGCGAATCATGGTGCATTGAATTGGAAATAGACCATGAAAAAATCAGAGAGAAGGCGGCTGCTCTGTATCGTGCTGCTCTTTTCGCGTAACTATAAACCCGAATTATTATTTTGTCTTATATCATTAACTATTCTTATTTGCTCAATTATATAATCATATGAAATATATGTAAGTATCAATTCTTCTTTATTACTCACATTCATATTCCACTTATGATAATAAAGATAAATATTATTCCATGAAGCTTTATGGGTCAAAAGTATTGATGATTCATCAACATATATTTCAGGCTCTCCATACAACAATGTTAATTTATTTATTAAATCGTTTTTTATAGATTGATAGGATTCAATTTCTGATGATAAAAAAGAATATTCGCCTATAAATAATTTTTCTTGATAGAAACCCATTGCCATATTACATTCATAGCCAGCTACATTAATATTATTAAATAATAGCACGTCTACTATAATATTTATATCATAAAAAATATATGGGATTGTACTAGCGCCTCTAAAAATATCAGTAGCCTTTTCGTTAGGCGCTCCTTCATTATCAATAACAACAGACAGCGGCGTTCCCCATTTAAAATTTCTAAAATCATAATTCCCTGTATTGGTATTATCTTGTGCATATGCTGTTACAACGAAAACAAATACTAAAAGAAAAATAAAAAGCTGTGTTTTCATAATCACCTACTTATACATTGCTTATTTTAAATATCCTGTTTGATTATAAAGTTTTATATTTCTTCCGACAATGCCCGGCGCGGTAAGTCAATGCTGCGATAAGAAGTAATGAAGGGGGGAATAGAGGCGTAATATCAAGCCCCGATTATTCCCGATAGCCTTTGCCGATTTGCCCCGGAAGAATAGCAGTGCAAGGGGAAATCATTTCCCCTTGACCCCTCATATGGTTTGCGGTGAGTAACCAACAGGGCAAAGTCCGGGGTTGTTATGCAAGCACAAGCGTTTCTTTATTCTGCATAGCCTGCGCACGATCTTTCATGTTGTCAAAATGAACCGGGCGAAATTCAGCTAACTGATCCGGCGCAAGTTTAGGACTATCCTCATCATATTCCAGGGGGTATTTCTCCGCTTTCTCCAGCATTGCCAGTTCTTCCTGGGTTAACCCTGTACCAGCCGTCCGCCTGAAAATCACGTTCTCCATAATATAACCTCTTTTCTTCTGTGTCCGCTAAACGGACTGAAATAACATGCGGTAATTCCCCAGCCTCTGTATAGACCATAAACAGAACCTTGCCAGCCATTCCGATTGTTTGCCATCGGTCTTGTCCCGGTGTGCTGTGTTCTTCATCATGGCGTTCAATACGCATTTCATCATCAAGAACCAGACCGCCAAGTGACAACGGTAAATGCCGCCTGTTTATGTTTATTTCATTTTTTGCCGGATCCCATGTTATGTCCATTTTTAATTATAGCCTCTTTTTTCTGCCGTTGCTATATTTCTTCTCCGGTATCGTTCATTTTAAAAACAGGATCAGCGAATAAAACCGAGCAATTCAAAATTGATGCAATGCTTTCAAGATCGTTATTTGTTAATTTCCCGCTTTTCATTTTACGTCCGAAATTCTGTGGTAATATACCGAGCCTTCGAGCAAGTTCTGCCTCTGACATATTTCCTCGACGTACCAGTAGAATTCTAATCTTTTCTTGAATAGTCAATTTATAGCCTCCCTATATGTTACCAATATAATCATATATCGGTACAAATGCAATCATTTACTTAGAAAAACATATCAAAAAAAGAATAAAAATAATCAATTTAGTATTGACATATAATCATATTAATATTATATTATAATCATATAAAGATTATACGGAGGTTTTGAAATGACTTTAGATGAAATCTTGGAAAAAATTAACAAACAATTCGAGGACATCTTTAACAGCATTAACCAGATCAACAACTCTTTAAGGGAACAGAAAAATGAACTGGCACAGGAGACAAGGCAATGAAAATAACAAGCAAAACAAGAAGCAAGGTTTTTGAACTTGCAAACAAACTGGCTCCGAAAATGGACGGGGACAAATCGGCTGCTTTCGTTCAGGCGTGGGCAATCGTAAAGGCTGGCGGTCTTGAAATAGCCGTTAAGGGCGTAACAATCGGGAACCGTCAAGAAGCCCTGCGCCGTCTGGCTTCATACAATCCCGGTCAGGTCAAGGCGGTGCTTGTGCCGGAACCTGCGAACCCTGCGGATAAAAACGCCGTAGCGGTCATGGTCGCTATTCAAGGCGGTCACGGGCTGTTCCGGCTCGGTTACGTTCCCCGCAATCTTGCTCCGGTAGTGTCTGCAATGCGCGGTCAACTCCCTGCTGTGCGTATCGTGTCCGGCACATGGGGCGTATGCAGTAAAACCACTTACGGGGCGCGTGTCGCTCTGGGGGTGTAGTCATGACAGCAAAGCAAGCAATCAAAGCCCGGTGCAAGGACTGCGCCGGGGTGCACTGTACATTCACAGACTGCGCTCTCACAGGTCTGGCAAAATCCAAAGGCAAGGTAAAGACATCAGCAATAAAAGCCTATTGTCGATGGTGCTTAAATAAACACCCTTTTAGTATTTGTAATTCCTTGGAATGCGCTATTTACCAGTTCAGGAATGAAAAGACACATATAAAAAATACCCTAAGTTTGCCTAAAAACAGGGGGTACATAGGGGGGTTCTTAAATCCTAATTCAATAAACGTGAATTTATACGGCAAAGAAAGTTCAGCCCTGTAAAACGCATATTTTGGAAATAACGGGACCGTATGGTTCCGGCAATCATAACCCTGCCGAGGTAAAACGGCAAAGGAAACAATTATGGATAAATCAAAAAAGCCATTCATCGACTACAAGACGGCATCAATGTTTGAGTGTATGCATGATTTTATCATGGCCGCAAATTATTTCTGTGAACGATTTAACAGAGAACTTGATAATTTCGAATCGTCAATTAAACTTTTCCGCTCTGCGCTGGCTCCAAGAGATAAACCCGAAGAGTGGGCGGACGCTCTGAAATATGATCACATCGACAATCTTATTGCTAATCTGCGACATGACACATGGGAAGCGGGTCTGACAAATACGCTTTTTGAGAAACTAAAAGACAGGCAATTCCGTAGCCGTTTTACTGGCTTACTTCCGGGGCTTCCTGTTCTCGAAAATGAAATCAAAGACAACCACGATATAGAATAGTGGGAACTGTCCGGGGCTTTCTGTAGCCCCGGAAATATCATGACAAGGAGAATAAGAAAATGGCAAAGCTGGCATTATATTTCAGGGAAAATGAAAGTATCGAGGATCGTAACCTTACGGCTTTTGAAATAAACGAGGTAACAACCGCCGCGCTGGGCGCTCATGCAATCATCAAAGTTATGACCGATTACGCAAACAACAATCCGCAAGGCAAGGCTGATGATACTATGGGCATTTACGGCGGCGTGTTCAGTGTTCTTGACTGGCTCATGGAACCCATAAGAGATTATCTGTTTTCCTACGCTGGCAGGGAAGCGGAACCCGAAAAGGAATAACCATGAATGAATTAACAGACATTGAAAAAAGCGAACTGGCGCTTTTCTTCAAGCGGTTATGTTTCGATCATGTTCTCGACTGCACGGATGGAAACAATGATAAAAAACAGGCGTACCGGATTTTGTCTGCAATCGGCAAGCTTCAAAATGAACTTGCCGCTCAAGGATATGACCTGCGATAAGCGGTAAAAACTATGGAGGTGTAAAAATGAAACAAGACGAGAAAGCCCCGGACTTTTTAACTCTGGAAATTAAAAATGCTGACGGATCCCCGTGGGCTATTATTCAGGCAATGCCGCGAACGTTTAAAAGCGGATCCGTGGGATATTTCGGCGTGGGTAAAATCGCCAATACCGAAAACCCTACAGCGCGGTATCAGTTCAATTTTAATATTACCCTGATAGGAAGCAAGCCTGATTAACAAACGGCCCCGGGCTTCCGGGGCTTTTTATTCGTCCTCTGTGTAGCCTGAGAGTCTTTCCAGCTCGGCAATAATCCTCTCCCGTTCTTCCGGTGATTCTTCAGCCTGTTTCAGGATAATTGCTTTCAGGTCTACAAACTTTGTATTATTTGTGACGGCAATCTGCGGATCGCCTCCGAATGCGAAATCAAGTATTTCTTTTGTCATTCTTGTATCCTGTTTATTAATCGCTCCCGCTATATTATTTAAAAACATATAAGCAAGCGCAGGTACTTCACTGCGTAAAATATTTAACTGCTGATCAATTTCATCTGCTGTATATAAAATGAGTAAGTTTTTGAGAATGTCCTGCGCGTTTTTCTTTCCGACATTACATTCTTTTATCCACTGTTTTAATATCTTCGGTTTTCTGCCTCCGCTTCGCTTGCTGATTTTCTGGTTTTGTATCGGTACGGCTTTACCGACAAAGTTATCCGGCATTGACATTTTTACTCCCCTTTTTTAGCGTTTTGGTTTTATTGCGCTTTATGTATAATGCCCGTGATGGTTTACCATGTCTGTCATGTTATGCTCGATTCGCGGCGTTCATGCGGGATTGTAATTCTTCATACCTGATGTTTATACGTTCCGCTTCTTTACTCTGTATATCCTTGCAATCGTCTGGATATTCAAGCCCTATTCCTGAAAGGTCAGTTTCCCATGTTTCCCTGTTATAGTTTGGCTCCCATTCGCACGGGCGCGGATCAATTACCGGCGCTGTGTCTGGAATGTCTTTTAACAAGCATAGCAAATGTACGCCGATATCAATTCCGTTGACTTCGATTATTCCGCCATCTCCCATATCGAGCTCAATAAATTTATCGTCAGGTAAAAAACAGCGTAACAGTTTGCACAGAGCTTTTATGTAAGGGCCTTTTTTAACTGAATTTTCAGGCAGGTTTTCTTCAGGTAAACTTTCATAAAATTGCCGTGTCCATTCCTCATACTGTTTTTTTGTCGGGATGAGTTTCATTTGTGTGTCTGTTTTGTTCATTGCCTTTTCTCCTTCCGTTTATACGGTTTTATTATTAATGTATAATGCCCGTGATGATTTACCATATCATTATTCAATGTGTCCTCCGAATAGCGGACCGTCTGTGATATACCCGGCTGCCCTTAATGTCTGGTCAAGTTCTATCCAGCCTCGTACTACAATCGCCAATGCTCCGGCTTTCGTTACGTCATCTATGAATTGTTTTTGCTCTGGTGATAATCTCCCATTTTTCGGGGCCTTACACTCCACGCATAACAAGCGCCCTCCGGGAAGTATGCCGAGTATATCGCTGCTGCCTTTCTTTCCGAACTTCATAAACCGTCCAGTACCTATCTTTACCGCGCCTGTGGAATTACGCCAATGATAAATTCCGCGCGCTTGTAAATACTGTATGCAGCCGCTCACGACAGGAGCCTCCGGCCCGTTCCCTTTGCTCATATCATCTAACGCCTATAATGCGTTGTGGCTTGCCAGTCTCTATGGCTTTTTCAAAATCGTTTAATGTCGCCACTGGTAAACCTGTGTAATACATAAAACCTTTAAGCGCTTCCCATCCGGCTTTATCCCATTTCTCCTTTGATATCGCGTTAACAGCGCGTATGCCCTGATCCACAACCGGGAAATAACTGCGCCGTGATATCTGCATTTTGCCGTCTCTTAAGAATGTTTCTGCGGAATATGCTATGTCTCCTCCAAATACAGGAATCATTGATAACGGCATAACAAGCGCGTCAATCCCGCGTTTTTTCGGATCAAATTCTTCGCCGTCATCATCTTCTTGCATCGCGCCTATTGTAATTGCCAATAGTGCGTATATTCCCCATGTCCATAATCCTTGTAATACGCGCCCTTGTTTAAAATTATTCGGCGCGTCAATAAATAATTGTTGAAATATCGAGGCAATCGGCGTCTGAAACTGCATAAACATTTTCGCGAGCGGGTGTATGTTTCCTTTCAAGGCAGGAATCCTGTCCATTAAAACAGATGATGGCTGGCAGTCACGGACTACTATATCCGCATATCTTACCGCTTGCGCGTCTGCTTCCTCAACCGTCATGTTTGAATCTGTTTTGTTTAATTCTGCGAGTTTTTTATTATACGCGGCTAACCAACCGGGCATTACACATACCGAATCAATCCATTCCTGCCCTATCATGCCTGTTGATTCTATCTTTGTCAGTACTGCTTCAGCCTTTCCTATTTCGCCTACTCCTTGTAGGTACATTTTTTCCATTTCTTTAACAACAGCGGCAGCAGGATCAAAATATCTTGTTTTCATGTACACGCTTTTTTCGTAGATAAAGTCGCGTTTATCCTGCCTCAAACATGAAATACCTGCGGCTATATACTGTTTAGGACTTACAAATTGAAAAAACGGCGGCGGGCTTTCTATTGCCTGTTTTACAATGCTCGCAATTCTCCAGCCGAGTACAGCAGCCGGGTAATGTCCGCGCATAACCCTGTTTATTTTATCCATTGCCGCGAAATCTTTCTGTACAGGCGGGTTTGTAAGTTCGCTGATAAAATTTTCTACATACTTTAGAGCTGCTTGTGAATGTCCGCGCTTTAATGTTTCGCGTAATATCTCACTGTCAGGGCCTTTAAATATTTGCTGCATCTCTCTGTGGAATGAATCGTAAGCCATTAGATGCTCCTGTTTTACAATCATACGATCCCATGTTGCATACATGCCTGTCTGTATCGGCTGCTGCGCGTATGATGGAATATCCATACGGCCTTTTGTAAATCCTTTATTGACATTTCGTGATAAGCCTGCATCTGTAAGCGCTTTTTCCACTTCGGTATTTTCCTGCGCTATCACGCTGTCCCTGATAAGCGGCATATAATACGGCTCTCTGCCTAATTCTTCGTTGTATTCCCTTGCGACAAACTCCTCTAATCGTTCGTAATTGCTTTCATAATCATTGCTGATTATGTCCATAACTTTTATATATTTTTCGTTTCCTTCCTGCGCGAAAAAATCATCAAGTTTTTTCATGTCATTCCAATATCGTTGCGAATATTTTGTTTCAAGTGCCAGCAGCTCTTTTATATCATTCGTGTCGCTTACATCTTTTAATGCTTTGCGTTCCTCCTGGCTTGCGAAATTTCCGAATATAACAGCGTTTAAGGCTCTCTCGTTGTATTGCGCGTAATAGAATGAGATCATTTCATCAAGTGAAACCTTCTGACCGTTGTATAAAGTAAACCTGTTCGGCATTCCAAGTTCTTTAAGATTAATCCCGGCCGCTTTAAGTTCCTTTTCTACTATTTCCCTACGCTCATATACATGTCGGTTTTCTTGATCAAACGCGTCATATTCACGCTGTGTTATAAAGTCATTTAAAAAACCGTCCTTGCCTCCTTCCAGCATTCTAAAAAATCGTCTTGCGTTATGCAGCGAGAACCAAATATCTTTTAACCCCGAACGCTTTTCATCTTCATTTCGTGTTTCCGCAATTCCTTTCATTCTCGATTCAGCCGCGTTTTTAGGCATGTTATCTTCAAGGGTTTTTAAAATCTTTTCTCGTCCATTGATCCGTAATTGCTTCCTTGCGTCTTTGCGTGCCGCTTCTCTTTCCCGACCTTCTTTACGCAGCCTGCTTACAACCCCTGCAAGCGTCTGCAGATCTTCTATGTTAAAATCCTCAACTTTGAATGTTCTGTTTTCACTGATAAGCCCTTCAAGTTTTTGCATAACATCAGCGGGAATGAAATCCTGCATATCTTTTCTTATCGCGTCCCATTCTGCTTTATTGAATTTACGGGGCTCCGCGAGTATGTCTATTCCAATTTCTTCAAATATTCCCTGATTATCAAGTAACAGGTTATATAAAACCCTTCTGTCTGTCGCTTTAATTGTTCCATACGCGCGTACTTTGCCGCTTTTAATATCTTCGTATACAATTCTCTCAACTCGCAGATATGCTCCCGTGGATAGTTTCTTTTTTAGCTTCTCGCGGTATTCGGTGTTAGTTGCAAATTCATTATAAAGTTGTCGTATGTCCTTCGCGCCCCGTCCGATAAAACGCGCGACCGCTTCGTAACTGTCAAAATGCGCCTGTATCCATTCGATATATTTTGCTTCATTCAAACTCACTGTTTTTAAATCCGGTTTGCGGAGTATCTGGCGTATATTCCTTTTTTTAATCTCCCGGATTTCTTCAATCGCTTTCAGCTCCGCGTTAATCCGTTCGCGCTCTCTTAATTGTTTGCGAAGTTCAAGGAAAGCCTCCCTCTGGCTGGGTAATAAATCATTGCGCATAAAGCTTTCCATTTCAGCTATCGTGTTTCGCACTTTCTGATGCGCTTTTGATAATTCCTTTGTACGCTCGCGGCTGGCTTTTAATCCTGTGTCGCTTGTGTTCGCCGCTTCCTGTTCAAGAAGTATCTGCTCTTTTTTCGCGTTACTCTCTGCCAATTCAAGATAATGCCGATATTCCTTAAATGTTCCCTCCCGTTCTGAAATTATCTTTTGAGCTTTTGCCATATCCTCTTTAAGCTGCTTCTCGTAATCCTCAAGTTCAGGATCATTTAATAACAATGTTTTATCATCAATCTTTTTCTTTATGCGATCTGAACTTAAACGACGCCCGATGCGTTCTATTTCTTCCGGGCTTTGTCTTTCAAGATATTCCTCGTCAATAAGCCCTTCTGTGTCCAGCCGTTTAATCCGTTTTATATCAGTTTCTGCAGGCAGCCATGTATTATCGCCTGTTATCATTGCCCATGCTTCCATGTATTGCAAAGGTCTGTTACGAATCATGCCGCGGATAATTTTTTTACTATGCTCGTTTACTTTCTTGCCTTCCGTGATATTCGCAAATGCCGCTTTCCAGTTTCCATTTCCTTCGGGATTAAAGACAGCGCGTACTCTGTTATATAAAGATTCATTAAGCTGCGTTTCCGCTTCGCTCTCTCCCTGCTGCGGGCCTGCGCGGTTAATCTCGTATGCTACTGTTACCAGATCATTAAAACCCTTGTCAGTATTTATCATGTTGATAAATGCGTCTGCTGTTCGCGCCTCTCCTGCAAGCTCTGTTCGCAGTGTTTCAATTTCGCTGTCCGGATATATTTCTTTGGCACCTTCTACAACTACATTAAAGAATTTTAATACTGCGGGGTTTTGTTTTCCGATTTTTATCGTCTCAT
>Ga0209755_10000451_pt1 | contig 75010 bp, 61 predicted proteins | sample TergutCo191P1_FD_187301 | JGI IMG/M metagenome (GOLD analysis project Ga0209755, IMG submission 187301) | Cornitermes sp. P1 segment gut microbial communities from Petit-Saut dam, French Guiana - Co191P1 (SPAdes) (version 2) | ecosystem: Host-associated > Arthropoda: Insects > Digestive system...
GTTCGCCGTACTCAAGCGATGGCGTGGTATCGCCACCCGTTACGCAAAACATACAAAATCTTATCTTGCCGCCGTTCAAATCGCTTGCATTTCAGGCTGGAATTAATACGCTATTGTCGACACTGCCTAGCGCAAGTTTATTTTCTGTACCTTCCTTCATTGCGTGTGGTTCATATGGAGAATAACCCACTAACTGCGCTTAATTTGCCATATTTACCTGCACTCGAAGTTCTCCGTATTGAAAATAGACTAATGCTGATTTCAGACGGCGAATTTTGGTTCTTCCCACAACGGGAAGAGGCTATAGGGGAGGTAATTACAATCACCACCCAACCCGTGTCCTCAGGAGTAATCTCCGTAGGACAGACGGTAGAGCTAACCGTTGCGGCAAGCGCAACCGAAGGCAGAACGCCAACATTTCAGTGGTACAGGGCAACAGGACAAACGGGCGGCACTTTCGAGCCGATTGATGAAAGCAACTTCCGCAATGCTAATCGTAAACACAGGCGCGGTAGGCACAAATCGTTATCGTGTTGTATACTCATTAAACATACAAATAGCCTGAGTATATGATAAACTGAGCATATGGCATACGACAACAGGTACAGAATGAGAGCGGTTGAATATCGTAAGGAAGGAAATACGATAGAAGCAACGTGCAAAACATTCAAAATAGGCGAAACCACGTTGAAAAGATGGGTCAAGAAGTATGATGAAACAGGCGAAATAAAGGATAAGTCGGCTAAGCGTAGGTTTTTGAAGTAATTGTGAGTATTTGGAAGGTGTACACTGCGTACACCTTTTTTATATCTCAAAGGATGTTTTGTTAAAAATGGATTATGTTGATGCTAGTGAAATTATGCTGTATTCACTTTATTTCTTGGCTGGTCAAGTTGTAGGTGTACTTGCTGGTGGTGCTGTTGTTGTCCTAGGTTTATTAGCGTTGGTATCTGCTGTTAAGTTTGGTATTAAATTCATCCTTGAACTTATTGATGGGATTGCAATGAAAAGAGATATGCAGTATTGGGATAAGGATGATATTGCTAAATATGATTCATGGCGGAATGGTTAACTGATGTTTAGTGTTTTTTATACCCAATCGTGCGCGGTGGCGGAATAGGTAGACGCATATTGTTGGATAGGTTTTCGACCATCGAACTTGCTTATCGGAGTAAGTAAAAAAATCATGTGTAGTGCAAATCCACACCCGCGCAATATTCCAAAAAACAGAAGGGAGGGTTTCGCATGAAAAAGGATTATCTTTGCATAGCGCACTGGGTAGACAAAGAAACAGGAGTAACAAAGTCCAGAATTGCGCCACTTAACAAAGGGACAAACAAAACAGGCAAACCGTATGCAATGACTGATACGGACAAAGCAGAAATACACGACGCAAGTTATAACATCGGACAAGTTCTAACGTTTTCAATGAGTCTGGAATAGAATCGGGCTGGTGAACCATGGAAGCAATATACCTTCTGGAAAGTATACCCGAGCAAGTTTACATCTTGCAAGAAATTGTTTCACAGCTTGAACGTTTGATAGACCTTCAAAACGGTGCTAACCACTGGGTATTAGCACTGGCGGCAATGAACATTGGGTTTATGGTAATGCTACTCTTCGCGATAGTTTGGAGGCGGTAGCGGTGGAAACATATTTTCAAACCGTCATGTTAGGGCTTATAGCCGGGCTTTCGACCGGGGCAGTAGTTTTCATTTTCGGATGGGGCATGAAACAAGCCCTTTCGATTTTGGATATAGCAACACGATAACCAAAGCAATTGGCGTTGTTGGTGCGCACAATAATGCATTGCATAAAAAAAACAGGAGGAAATAACATGAAGAAATTTTTTACAAGTACCAAAGCAAGAGCACTCGCCGCAATTAATGCCATTAAGATAAGGCATTGAAGTAGAAGCCAACGAAAAAGAGCAGAAATCCCAAAAGGATGGTTGCTCTTTTTTATGTAAAATTGTAACAAAACGGTAATATAGCGAAATAATTCAAAATCCGACCAGCCTGTCGCGGCAAGTTCGCCCGAAAACGCTCTATTCGCGTTTTCGGGTGCCGCTCTGTCGGGACGGTTTTTCATTGATTTCGCTATAAAAATCAGTTGACATGAAGGCGGAAAAATGTGGCGCAGCCCTTGAAATTACTATATTTCAAGGAGGCATACGCCCATGAAAAATCATCATGAATCAATCAAGGCAGCACTTACAGGCATAATTGCGGCCATGACAAAAACATCCATGCTATACGCGAAAGCCCCCGAAAAAGACTTCATCCGAACACGGAAGCTACCCTTCGACACTATGCTGATGACGCTTATATCAATGGGTGGCAACACACTATCGAAGGAACTGATGGACTGCCAAGGGTATACCCCTGATGTGGCTACTTCGTCCGCATTCGTTCAGCAGCGAGATAAAATCCTGCCGTTGGCGTTTGAATTTTTGCTTCAGCAATTCACATCATCCTGCGCCAAAGTAAAATATTACAATGGGTATCGGCTGATTGCTGTAGAGCTGTTTATAGGGAAAAGCCAAGCGGGCGACCGTCCGGGTTCGGAAGGGTCACTATTAAAGCGCGTTTTAACCGAAGACGATTTAATGGCATTTGCGGGCGCAGTTGACCGCCATATTGTACAGCCACAGACGGCAGTAGCGTTAGGCGCGGCAGAAACGCTGAATGCGGGGCGCGGAACACCCTCCCCGCAAACCGCCACACCAATAACCGACTTCATGCGCACTTACTGCGAAGGTATTTTCTCAAAGGAAGATGCGCAAGCATTGGCAAAAGAAGAGGAAAAAGCCGCAATTGAACGCGAAAAACGCGAAGCGGAAGAAAAAGCCGAACGCGAAAAAGCCGAGAAAAAGCGGCTTGCGAAAATTGAAGCCGAAAACAAAGAGCGTCAACTTGTGCATGAAAAAGAGCAACAAATTCGCACGTCACACCTTCAACGCCTTGTCCGTGCAGAAAATAAATTCCACCTAATCGGCACGGCAGACGCGCACCGCGAACTTGAAGCCCTGCAAATTGAATTAGCCACGGAACAAGCGGCATTTGTGAAAATCGCAAACAGAATCCACGAAACAGACAACTACACAAATATCAATGCGGAACTTGACAGCATGGTTTCCGCAAGCGAAAAACGCGAAATAGCCGAACGCAAACCATATGAAAACTTCATTGCAGATTGGCGCATTAAAGCCGAAGCAGAACAGGCGGCACGGGAAAAGCAATCGCAAGAAGCCTTTGACGCAATGATAAACAAGCGCGTTGCAGAGGGCATTGAAAAAGCCCTTGCGGCACATGGAATTAAAAGCGACAAGGAGGAATAGTAATGCAAACAACAAGTAATATTACCATCGGCGGCGAAAACCGTAATATCGCAGACAACACGGCGCGGCAACTGGCAAACCGCATTTACGAAGGGGTAAACCTTGAAGAACTCCATGCAGCGGAAATAACCGAGAGCTTTGGCGGCTACCCGTGGGCGTGGATTCAGGCGCGTATCCGCGCCGGAAATTACAGGGGTATCAATGTTGGGGATTCTATAGCGTTTCAACGACAACTTAATAACCAAAATGTTACTCAAAGCTTGCCAATTCCTTATCTTAATGGTATTGGGGCAATGAAGTGAGCAGTTTACTGCGAACGGCACCTCCCCACACCCCGGAAACTTTAACGAAAAACCCGCCGCGAAATTTTCGCGGCGGGTTTTTGAGTTGCGTTGGATAGTTTATCGCCAGTCAAAATTTAAAGTTTTTGTTCAAACTTTTTTCAAAAAGTTTGCGGGGTTCGGGGCAGAGCCCCGAGAACTTTAAAAGCCAGCAATCATTCATTCAGGCGTAACAACAAACGCGCCGGAGCCGTTGCAGGCACTGCAAACGGAGGTTGTCTGTGCCATGCAGGAGGTACACCACCACTGAAGACCTGTTTCGGCAAATTCGTGGGGGACGCCCGGCTCAAGAAGCATTGCGCGACCGCCGCCCACGCCGCTGCAAGAGTTGCAGGCGACTGTTCCCGCGCCGTTGCACACGCGGCAGGAAAGGATTATGGGTTCGGGGGCGGGTGTTGGTTCAGGAGTCGGTGCGGGTGCAGGGCGCGTTACACGCGGTGCGGCAACGGCTTGCACGGGCGCAGGCGGCTCGGGTTCTTCCTCCGGCTCTTCGGGCTCGGGTTCTTCTTCCTCTTCGGTAAGGTATTCGTCTTCTTCGTCTAAGTACTCGTCTTCGGGTTCTTCGTCAATCGGCTCTTCATAGGCAGGGGTTTCGTCCTCTTCGTATACATAGTATTCCATCGTTTTTCCCAGTGCCAAAACCGTGCCTTCGCCAATGTCGCGCACACGGAAAATGCTCCAGCCCGCAAAAACAAACGCGCCAATAATCATTATACCAAGCAAGGCAAAAACAAGAATTACCAACCACATTGGCACGGTATCATTATTGTTATTACCACTTGCGGCAGAATTGTTCTCATCCATAAAAATCACTCCCCTTCTTACATATTATCGCGTAAAATGTTACAGGTCAATGACAAATTTGTGATATACTTTTCAAAAAGGAGCGGAAAAATTCTTATGAAAACAATTGTGAAAAAAACGAGGGAATACGGCGGCTTGGTTTTGGAAGAAAGACCCGTGCCAACCCCGGGCGATAATGAGGTTCTTATTAAGACGAAAAAAACCGCGATTTGCGGCACGGATTTACACATTTACAGCTGGAATTCGTGGGCGAAAAAAACGATTAAAACGCCCCAAATTATCGGGCACGAATTTGTGGGCGAAGTTGCGGAAATAGGGCGTGGCGTAACAAATGTTACAGTTGGCCAGCTTGTAAGCGGCGAAGGGCATCTTTTTTGCGGACAGTGCCGCCGCTGTATGACGGGAACGCCGCATTTGTGCCGCGAAGCTTCGGGGATTGGCGTAAATATGGACGGCGCGTTTGCGGAATATTTTACATTTCCCGCAAGCAATCTTTGGATTTGTGACGAAAATATCCCGCTAAACGTGCTGGCGATTATGGACCCCCTTGGCAATGCCACGCATACCGTGCGCTCTTTTGATGTGCTGGGCGAGGATGTTCTTGTGACGGGCGCGGGGCCCATTGGGCTAATGTCTGTACCAATTTTGCGGCGCGCAGGCGCACGAAATATCGTGGTAACGGACATAAACGCAAAGCGGCTTGAACTCGCGAAAGTACTTGGCGCGACCGCAACCGTAGACGTTCGCACAGAAAAAATCGCAGACATAATGCCAAACCTAAAACCCGCAATGGTTGAAGGTTTTGATATCGGGCTGGAAATGTCGGGCAGTGCGGAAGGTTTCAACGATATGATTGGCACAATGGCAAACGGCGGAAAAATTGCAATACTCGGTTTCCTTCCGCCCGAAGCGCAAATAGAATGGGATACCATGATTTTCAAAAGCCTTACACTAAAAGGCGTTTACGGTCGCGAAATGTTCGACACATGGTATCAAATGACCGCCCTTTTGCAATCAGGTCTGGTGGACGACATCTTAAAAATAATCACACACGAGTTCCACTACACAGATTTTATCGAGGGTTTTGAACTAATGAAATCAGGCAAATCAGGCAAAATTATTTTAGATTGGATGAATTAAAGTTTTTTTAAGACCGCAGGGCTCTGCCCTGCACCCGGAAACTTTTGAAAAAGTTTCATCAAAACTTTAACTATGGACTGCGTGTGTTAAAGTTTTTTGTCGAACTTTTTTTCAAAAAAGTTCGCAGGGGTTCGGGGACGGAGTCCCCGAGAACTTAAATTGCAGAGGAGCTTTTAAAAATGAAAACAGCATACAAATTTTTTTCACAAGCGGCAGATGAAATAAGAAATTCAGGCTTATGGAAAACAGAGCGTGTTCTTTCAGGAGCGCAGGGCGCGGTGATTGACACGACAGAAAAAAGCGGGCTTATCAATATGTGTTCCAACAATTATCTGGGGCTTGCGAACGATGACGAAATTAAAGCGGCGGCGAAAAACGGCATAGACCGCTGGGGTTACGGGCTGTCTTCGGTGCGGTTTATCTGCGGCACGCAGGAGGTTCATAAGGAGCTGGAAGCCGCGCTTTCGGCGTTTCTTGAAACGGATGATACTATTTTGTATTCGTCCTGTTTCGACGCAAACGGCGGGCTGTTTGAGACAATTCTTACCGCAGAGGACGCGATTATCAGCGACGAATTAAATCACGCAAGCATAATCGACGGCGTTCGGCTGTGCAAAGCGGCGCGTTTCCGCTACAAAAACAACGACATGACAGAACTTGAAGCGCGTCTTAAAGAAGCCGCAACGGCGCGGATTCGCGCTGTAGTTTGCGACGGCGTTTTTTCGATGGACGGCACAATTGCAAACCTGCCCGCCATTTGCGACCTTGCGGAAAAATATGACGCGCTGGTGATTGTGGACGACAGCCACGCAGTTGGCGTAATCGGTGAAAATCTGAAAGGCACGCACGAACACTGCGGCGTTATGGGGCGCGTAGACATTATCACGGGGACGCTGGGCAAAGCCTTGGGCGGTTCGTCAGGCGGATACACCAGCGGGCGCAAGGAAATAATAGATTTGTTGCGCCAAAAATCGCGCACGTATCTTTTTTCAAATACGCTTTCGCCAATCATTGCGGCGGGCAGTTTGCGTGTGCTTGAAAAAATCCGCGCCTCGCAAGACCTTGCGACACGCTTGCGCGAAAACACAATGCATTTCCGCAACGGTTTAATCGCCGCAGGTTTCGATATCCCGCAAAGCGTACATCCCATTGTTCCCGTAATGCTTTATGACGAACTTTTGGCGCAAAAATATTCCGCAAGCCTTCTTGAAAAGGGCATATACGCAATCGGATTTTTCTTCCCCGTTGTGCCGCGCAATAAGGCTCGCGTTCGTTGTCAGGTTTCTGCCGCGCACACGAAAGAGCAATTGGATTTCGCAATAAACGCCTTTAAGGAATGCAGGAAAACTTTGCAAGGAGACTGAATATGCAAAAAGTTCACGGAAACACAAACGGAATACGGCGGTCTTATATAGAGCGGCTGGAAACAATTTACGAAACAGAGCCGCAACGAAAAGAATTTTGTTCGCAGGAAATTTATGCCGCGCTTGCGTTTTTTACCGAGGCAACGGGGCGCGAAGCCATGGTTTATATCGAACGCTCGGGGCGGGTTGAAACCGTGATTGTGGGCGAGCAAGACAGGGTTAGTTTGCCCGCGCTTCGCAAACGCCGTTCCGAAAATCGCCTAAGCGGCTTGCGGTGCATTCACACGCACCCGGGCGGCAACCCGTTTCTTTCGCAGGTGGACATTCAATCTTTGAAAAGTCTTAAACTTGACGCAATGGCATCCATTGGCGTGGCGGAAGGAAAACCCACCCTTATGCAGGTGGGCATTTTAAACGAAATCACGGACGACGAAGAAATTACGGTAAATCTTTTTGGCCCGTATGATACAAACGATGTGCCCGAAGATTTCATCTGGGACGAAATAACGGCGGCAGATATTCGCATACGCCCGCCCGAATCGAAAAAGTCGGAAGCAGAAATTGCCCGCGCAATTCTAACGGGCATTGACGGCAAAAGCACTCTTGACGAGCTACAGCAACTGGCAGACACGGCGGGTTTTATCACGGTTGGGCAAATTATTCAGCCGCGTTCGCGCCCCGACAGAACGTACTATTTGGGATACGGCAAGCTTCACGATTTAGTTCTGGAACTTCAAAAGCTTCACGCCGACACGGTTATTTTTGATGATGAATTAACCCCGTCGCAAATCCGAAACATACAAAAAGAATTAGGCAAAAAAATAGATATCATAGACCGCACTGCGCTCATTCTTGATATCTTTTCGGGTCGTGCTTCCACCCACGAAGGTCGTTTACAAGTCGAACTTGCGCAAACGAAATATTTGTTGCCGCGCATGACAGGATTTTGGGGACACTTTCACAAAATGGCGGGCGGCGGCGGTGGCGGCGGCGGCGCACGGCGCGGCGAAGGCGAAACCCAACTTGAGGTAGACCGCCGCCTTTTGCGCAAACGCCTAACAGAACTGGAGCGCGAAATTGACAAAGTGAAATCACGCCGAGAGGTGCAACGTGCCGCCCGCGAACGCGCAAAAATCCCGATTGTCGCGCTGGTGGGCTACACCAACGCGGGCAAGTCCACCTTGTTAAACACCCTTTCGGGCAGTGATGTTTTGGCGGAAGACAAGCTTTTTGCAACACTAGACCCAAAATCCCGCCGCGTAAATTACGGTGACGGCGAGTTTATTTTAGTTGACACAGTGGGATTCATAAACAAACTGCCCCATGACCTTGTAAACGCATTCCGCGCCACGTTGGAAGAGGCTCGTTTTGCCGACCTTCTTCTGCACGTTGTAGACATTTCATCCGAAACCCGTGACAAGCAAATGGAAGTAGTAAACGATGTTCTAACCCAGCTTGAAGCACACACCAACCCCACCCTAACCGTATACAACAAATGCGACGCGCTGCCCAATTCCAACGACTTTGCAGGCGGAAACGAAACCGTTTTAATCTCCGCAAAAAAAGGCATCGGAATAGACGCCCTAAAAACCGCCATAACCAAAAAACTCTCCGATACCCGCACCGAAATCTCGATTCTTCTGCCGTCAAATTCGGGCGCAATCGTCTCTCGCCTATACGCCACAGGCCAAGTTCATTCCTGCGAATACCGCGAGGACGGCATTTTCATAAACGCCACGGTCACAGCGGAAGAAGCTTCACGGTTGATGGGGTAAAAACCGTTGCTTCAAATTTTTTATTGCTTTTTCGCGAATATTGGTTTACAATCCAAGAAGTTGTTTTGAAAATAAATTTGTGAACAAAGGCGTTCACTGCAAAACGAGCGGGTCATATGACTTGTGTGTTCTGTGGCGGGCGTTTTTTTAGTTCCTTTGGAGGATTGCTGTATGCTAAAGGAAGGTCAGGTACGAATCCCATCGGGATGTGCGGTTTCGGGAATGATAAACAAGGCGGGCAAGCGCATGAGCGGCGAGGATATTATTAAGTCTATCGCGGTGATGCACGACCGTTCCAACGGGCTTGGCGGCGGTTTTGCCGCCTATGGCATTTACCCTGAATACAGCGACTATTACGCATTTCACGTTTTCTACGACTCCATCACGGCAAAACGGGAATGCGAAGAATTTATAGAGCGGCATTTTGACATTATCAACCTATCTAAAATTCCTACGCGGAAGATAAAAGAAGTAACGGATGAGCCGCTTATTTGGCGGTATTTTGTGACGCCTTTGCCCACAAAACTTGCAGACAGTCAATTGGACGAACGCGAGTTTACGGCAAAATGCGTGTTCCGCGTAAACACGCGCATAGACGGCGCGTATGTATTTTCCAGCGGAAAGAATATGGGCGTTTTCAAAGCCGTGGGTTTCCCCGAAGATGTAGGACGGTTCTACCGCTTGGAAGATTACGAAGGCTGGTGCTTCACCGCCCACGGGCGATATCCTACAAACACGCCCGGCTGGTGGGGAGGGGCGCACCCGTTCGCGCTTCTGGATTATTCTGTGGTTCACAACGGCGAAATTTCTTCCTATGACGCAAACCGCCGCAGTATAGAAATGTTCGGGTACAAATGCACATTGCAAACAGACACGGAAGTTATCACATACATTATCGACTATCTGCACAGGAAACAGGGGCTTACATTTGAAGAAATCGCGTCCGTAGTTGCCGCCCCGTTTTGGCAGACAATTAAGCGGATGCCGCAGGAAGACCGCGAAACCCACGAATACTTACGCACAATGTTTGCAGAGCAGTTAATCACGGGGCCGTTTTCCATTATGGTGGGCTTTGAAGGCGGGCTGATGGCATTGAACGACCGCTTAAAACTTCGCAGTATGGTTGTGGGCGAAAAAGACGACATGGTGTACATTTCCAGCGAAGAAGCGGCGATACGAATTATCCAGCCAAACCTAGACAAAGTTTGGGCACCAAAAGGCGGGCAACCTGTAATTGTCCGTTTGGAAAGGGGGCATTGGAGATGAAAATTTATCCCGAATATGAAATCATGCGCAACTACGATAAATGCATAAACTGCCGCGCTTGCGAAAACCAGTGCGCCAACGAAGCACACGAATTTTTGGCGGATGCAAACAAGCTGGTTTGCGACGATACCAAATGTGTAAACTGTCATCGTTGTTCCGCGCTGTGCCCTACACGCGCAATCAAAATTGTAAAAAGCGGCAACACATACAAAGAGAATACAAACTGGAGCAACAAAACGCTAAACGAAATCTACAAGCAAGCGGAAAGCGGCGGCGTGTTATTGTCGGGAATGGGCAACCCTGAGAATTTCCCCGTGTACTTCGACAAAATTTTGCTTAACGCTTCACAGGTAACAAACCCATCCATAGACCCACTGCGCGAGCCAATGGAATCCAAAATACATCTTGGGGCGCGCCCCAAAAAAGCAGAACGCGGCGCAGACGGCAAAATCAAAAATAATCTTACGCCGCAACTGTCCCTTTCTATGCCCGTAATGTTTTCTGCAATGAGTTACGGCTCGATAAGCTATAACGCGCACGAAAGCCTTGCCCGCGCATCTGCCGAACTGGGCATTTTGTACAACACGGGCGAAGGCGGCTTGCACGAAGATTTTTACAAGTACGGCGAAAATACGATTGTGCAAGTGGCATCAGGGCGGTTTGGCGTTCACAAAACGTATCTTAACAGCGGCGCGGCAATTGAAATAAAAATGGGACAGGGCGCGAAACCGGGCATCGGCGGGCATTTGCCGGGGACAAAAATTGTGGGCGATATTTCTGCCACGCGCATGATTCCCGAAGGCACGGACGCAATTTCCCCCGCACCGCACCACGATATTTATTCTATTGAAGATTTGCGGCAACTGATTTATTCCCTCAAAGAGGTCACGGATTACACAAAGCCCGTGATTGTAAAAATCGCCGCCGTGCATAACGTAGCGGCAATCGCAAGCGGCATTGCCCGAAGCGGCGCAGACATTATCGCAATAGACGGCTTCCGCGGCGGAACGGGTGCGGCACCTACGCGCATCCGCGATAATGTGGGCATCCCGATAGAACTCGCCCTTGCCTGCGTAGACCAACGCTTGCGTGACGAAGGTATCCGCAACAATGTTTCCGTCGTTGTGGGCGGCAGTATTCGTTCAAGTTCGGATGTTGTAAAAGCCGTTGCCCTTGGCGCGGATTGTTGCTACATCGGCTCGGGTGCGTTGGCGGCGTTGGGCTGTCACCTGTGCAGAACCTGCCACCACGGCAAATGTAACTGGGGCATTGCCACGCAAATTCCCGAACTCACAAAACGCCTTAATCCCGAATTGGGACACAAACGCCTCGTAAATTTGATGAATGCGTGGAAACACGAAATCACAGAAATGATGGGCGGCATGGGCATAAATTCCATCGAAAGTTTAAAAGGCAACCGCCTTATGCTTCGCGGCGTTGGTTTAAATGAAAAAGAGCTTGGCATTTTGGGAATAAAACACGCGGGGGAATAACAATGGTTTTGCATACGGGCAAGTCGAAAACAGTGCATCAAGGCGCGGACGAAAACACGGTAATCCTGCGATTCACAGACAATATCACCGCGGGCAACGGAGAAAAACACGAAACCATGCAGGGCAAAGGCGAACTGTGCGCCGCAATTTCCAATTTGATTTTCGCGCACTTAAAGCTAAACGGCGTAGAAACTCATCTTGTTGAAATTTTGGACGAAACCTCTGTTCTGGCGAAGAAAGCAGAAATTGTCGGCGTGGAAGTAATTGTACGAAACGCGGCGGCGGGTGGGTTTGTGAAAAAATACGGCGTTGCGCACGGTTTGATATTTGAGCCGCCCGTTGTAGAATTTTGCGTAAAAAGTGATAAGCTGGGCGACCCGATGGCAAACGAAAATCAGATTGCCGCCCTTGGCATTGCAACCCCTGATGAACTTTCGGAAATGACGAAAAAATCACTTCTTATTAACACGTATATGTGCAGGCTTTTTAAAAAGGCAGGGATTAGGCTTGCGGATTTTAAACTGGAATTTGGGCGGTACGAAAACAAACTTATCTTGTGTGACGAAATTTCACCCGATTCATGCCGCTTGTGGGACATGAAAACGGGCGAAAAGTTCGACAAGGATATCTTCCGTCAAGGCTTGGGCGATGTTCTTGACGGCTACCGCGAAGTTTTTAGGAGGCTCTCCGATGTCAAATAAATACGAAAATCCGCTGTGCAAGCGTTACGCAAGTGCGGAAATGCAATATATTTTCTCGGACGACAATAAATTTTCAATGTGGCGGCGGCTTTGGATTTTGCTGGCGGAAAGCCAAAAAGAACTGGGGCTGGAAATAACAGACGCGCAGATTGAAGAAATGTGTGCAAACGTGAGCAACATAAATTACGAAACGGCGGCGGCGTTTGAAAAAGAAACCCGCCACGATGTTATGGCGCACATAAAAGCATACGGCGAACAATGTCCGAAAGCCGCGCCCATTATCCACCTTGGCGCAACATCTTGTTACGTTGGTGATAATACAGATATTATCCAGCAACGGGCGGCATTACAACTTGTGCAAAAATTGCTTCTAAACGTAATTGCAAAATTGCACGACTTCGCGGAAAAACATAAAAATTTGCCATGCTTGGCATATACCCATTTTCAGGCGGCGCAACCAACCACCCTTGGCAAACGCGCAACGCTGTGGATTCAAGATTTGCTTTTCGATTTGGAATACGTAAATTTCGCGCTGGAACGCCTAAAACTTCTGGGGTGCAAAGGCACAACGGGAACGGGCGCAAGTTTTCTCGCGCTGTTTGACGGCGACCACAGCAAAGTAAAACAACTGGAACAAAAAATTGCCGCAAAGTTGAATTTCAGCGGTGCATATCCCGTTAGCGGGCAAACATATTCGCGCAAAATAGATTACTACACGCTGTCCGCGCTGTCGGGAATTGCCCAAAGCGCGTACAAATTTTCAAATGATATTAGGCTGATGGCACATCTTAAAGAAATTGACGAGCCGTTTGAAACGGGGCAGGTCGGCTCCAGCGCGATGGCATACAAGCGTAACCCCATGCGAAGCGAACGCATTGCGTCACTGTCGCGCTACATTATGGTTGACGCGTTAAACCCCGCGCTGACGGCAAGCGGGCAATGGCTGGAACGCACGCTGGACGACTCCGCAAACAAGCGTATTTCCATCCCTGAAGCATTCCTTGCAACAGACGCGGTTTTGTCGCTTATGTTCAATATCGCAAGCGGCGCAACGGTTTACCCGAAAATTATAGAAAAGCATCTGGTGGAAGAACTGCCGTTTATGGCAACGGAAAATATTTTAATGTACTGCGTAAAAAAAGGCGGCGACAGACAAGAACTTCACGAAAGAATCCGCGTGCATTCGATGGCGGCGACAGAAAGAATCAAACTGCACGGCGGCGAAAACGATTTGCTTGAACGCATTTTGTCCGATGCCGCGTTTAACCTAACCGCAGATGAACTTTCGCAAATTATGAACGCCGAATCATTCACGGGCCGCGCAAAAGAACAAACGGGAGAATTTTTAGCGGAAGTTAAAAAAATTCTTGACGCGAACCGCGAAACTTTAGGCATGGAGGTGGAGATATCATGCTAACAGCCGTTGTGGGGATAAACTGGGGCGATGAAGGCAAGGGGCGCATGGTAGACTTGCTATCGGAAGGCTATGATATAATCTGCCGTTATCAAGGCGGCAACAACGCAGGCCATACGGTAATAAACGACAAAGGCAAATTTATTTTAAACCTTCTGCCGTCGGGTATTCTGCGGGAAAATACAGTAAATGTAATGGGCGCGGGCATGGTAATAGACCTTGAGCATCTCGCGGGTGAACTTGCAACCCTAACATCTCAAGGCGTGGAAATAACCCCCGCAAATTTGAAAATAAGCGACAAAGCGTTTATCTGTATGCCATACCACAAGGCGCAGGACATTTTGGAAGAAGAACGCCTTGCGGATAAAAAATACGGCTCAACCAAACGCGGCATCGCACCCGTTTACGGCGACAAGTACATGAAAAAAGGTTTGCGTTTGGGCGATTTGCTTCACCGCGAAACGCTGGAAGAAAAACTGCGCGATATTTTGGAATGGAAGAACATAACGCTGGAAGGCTATAACAGCACTTCATCCGCAGAACTTCCCGCGCTAATGGCGTGGCTGGAAAAATTCGGCGGCGGGCTTCTTCCGCACATCACAGACACAACGGAATTTTTACTGACTGCCGCAAACAGCGCGAAAAAAATAATGTTTGAAGCGCAGCTTGGCGCGTTGCGCGATATAGACTTCGGCATTTACCCGTACACAACATCATCGCAAACGCTGGCGGCATACGCAACAATAGGGGCGGGCATACCCGGCAAAAAACTTGACAGAGTTGTAGGCGTTATGAAAGCGTATTCCAGTTGCGTGGGCGAGGGGCCGTTTACTGCGGAAATTTTCGGCGCGGAAGCGGAAGCCCTACGCGAAGCGGGCGGCGAATACGGCGCGGCAACGGGAAGACCGCGCAGAGTTGGCGGGTTTGATATCCCCGCAAGCCGCTACGGAATTGAGATGCAGGGCGCGGACGAACTTGCGCTAACCAAGCTGGATGTTCTGTCTTACATGGATAAAATCCCCGTGTGCGTTGCATATGAAGTTGACGGTGTAAAAACACGCGGCTTCCCTTGCGGCGATAATTTGGCGAAAGCCAAACCCGTATACGAATATCTGACGGGCTTTAAAGTTGACATTTCAAAGTGCAGAAGCGCGGCGGAACTGCCGCCCGAAGCTCTTAATTATATCCGCTACATTGAGGACGCCATGGATTGTCCCATAAAATATGTTTCCGTGGGCGCAGGGCGTGAAGATTACTTCAAACTGGGGTGAGAATATGAAACGAGTTTACGTAAACGAAAAATGGTGCTTGGGTTGCCGCCTTTGCGAGTATTATTGCGCCTTTGCAGACACGGGCGAGAAAGATATGGCGCGAGCGTTAAAGGATATTAAAATAAACCCGCGCATAAAAATCGAGGAAAAAGACGGCATAAGTTTTGCGGTAAACTGCCGCCACTGCCGTGAGCCGCTTTGTGTAAAGGGCTGTATCACAGGTGGTTTGAGTGTTATTGACGGCGTGGTTTCAATTGACAAAGAAAAATGCGTAAGCTGTTACACCTGCGTTTTGTGTTGCCCGTTTGGGGCGGTATCGCCGTCGGAAAGCGGCGCGGTGCAAAAATGTGAATTGTGCGTAAACGAAGGGGCGCACCCTGCTTGCGTAAAAGGTTGCCCCAACGCCGCAATAGTATATGAAGACCGAACGGAGGCGAAAATGTGAAGTATGTAATTATAGGAAATTCCGCCGCAGGAATAGGCGCGGTAGAGGGCATACGCCAACTTGACACGCAGGGCGAAATTACAATAATCGCAAGCGAGCCGCACCACACATATTCGCGCCCGCTAATCTCGTATTTGTTAAAAGGCGCGGCAACGGAAGAAACAATGCGCTACCGTGCCGCAGATTTTTATGAAAAAAACAACTGCAAAACAATTTTTGGGGTTGAGGTAACGAAAATAAACGAGGCGGAAAAAAGCGTTATGCTGGAAAACGGCGAAACCGTCCCGTATGATAAACTGCTGGTTGCAACGGGTTCTTCCGCGTTTGTGCCGCCTTTTGAGGGGCTTGATACGGTTGCGGAAAAATTCAGCTTTATGTGTTTGGACGATTCACTTGCGTTGGACAACGCGCTTGATTCATCCAAGAGCGTGTTAATCGTGGGTGCGGGGCTTATCGGGCTAAAATGCGCGGAAGGTATTTTGGGCAAATCAAAAAGCGCGGACGCTCCAAGCCGCGCAAAAAAAATCAGTGTGCTTGACCTTTCGCCGAGAATTTTGTCCAGCATTTTGGACGATGACAGCGCGAGTCTGGTACAATCGCATTTGGAAAACGCGGGCGTTCAGTTTCATCTTGCGAAAAATATAACGCGCTTTGAAAAAAACGCCGCAATACTTGAAAACGGCGAACGGCTTGACTTTGATATTTTAGTGCTTGCGGTTGGCGTTCGTCCAAATACCGCGCTTTTGAACGGCATTGCGGAAATAGAACGCGGCATTGTAATCAACGAAAAATCCGAAACAACTGCTCCAAATATTTATGCCGCAGGGGACTGCACCCAAACCACAGACATCTCCGACGGGCAAGAAAAGATTATGGCACTGCTTCCCAACGCCTATATCCAAGGCGAATGCGCGGGCATAAATATGGCGGGCGGCGAAAAATCTTTTACCAACGCAATCCCCATGAACGCAATCGGTTTCTGCGGCCTTAGCATAATCACGGCGGGCAACTACACAGGCGAAGATTACAAAGAAGCTGAAAAAAATTCGCAGTATAAACGCCTGTTCTACAGCGACAATAAATTAAACGGATACATCATGGTGGGCAATGTGGAAAAAGCGGGCATCTACACAAGTTTAATCCGCGAGCAAACGCCGCTGGATTCCATAGACTTCGCGCTGGTTTGTGAAAAGCCCGGGCTAATGGCGTTCACAAAAACAGCGCGTGAAAAAATGTTAGGGGGCGAACGCAAATGACAATCACCGCAGGAAATATGCACTTTCAAGAACTTAACGAGAAGGTAAAATCCGCAACGGGTGACGTTTGTGTAGACGAATGTTTTGGCCAGCGGTTTATCGCAAGCGGCGCAAGCGGCAGAACAATTACCATAAACGGAACGCCGGGCAACGCGCTTGGCGCGTATTTGGACGGCGCGGAAATTCAGGTAAACGGCAATGTGCAAGACGCGGTGGGCGATACCATGAACGATGGGAAAATAATCGTACACGGCAATGCGGGCGATGCTTTGGGTTATGCAATGCGCGGCGGCAAAATTTTTGTAAAAGGTGACGCAGGTTACAGAACAGGAATACACATGAAAGAATATAATGAAAAGAAGCCCATTATCGTAATTGGCGGAAGCGTTGGCAGTTTCTTGGGCGAGTATCTTGCCGGCGGCGTTATAATTGTACTTGGGCTTGATGCGGATTCAATTCCTGTGGGGCATTTTACGGGAACGGGTATGCACGGCGGACGCATTTACATTCGCACAAACGCGGTGCTTGACGAACTGCCTTCGCAAGTAATCGCGGAAGAAGCAACCCCCGAGGAACTGGAAGAAATTGCAGAATACACCTCCGAATTTGCCGCGCATTTTAAAATGGACGGCGCGAACTTCGCAAATGACAGATTTTTGCTGTTGAAGCCCAACGCAAAAAATCCGTATAAGCAGTTGTATACCGAAAACTGATGGAGGTTTTGTTATGTGCGGAATTATCGGCTACGCAGGGGATGAATGTGCCGTTCCCATTATCGTTGACGGCTTAAAAAAACTTGAGTACCGCGGCTATGATTCGGCAGGGATTGCCATTTTCGATGGCGGCGGCTTTAATGTTGTGAAGCAAAAAGGACGCCTTGCCGCGCTGGAAGAAAAGCTGGAAAACACTTCCCTCTGCGGCAATATGGGCATAGGCCACACGCGCTGGGCAACCCATGGCGAACCTTCGGATGTAAATTCGCACCCGCATTTGGGAAGCGGAAGCAAAATTGCTGTGGTTCATAACGGCATAATCGAAAATTACAAACAGCTTAAAGCGCGGCTTGAACGGCGCGGGATAACTTTCGCGTCCCAAACCGACAGCGAGGTTGTGGCACAACTTGCGGAATACTACTACAAAGGCGATTTGCTTGATGCGGTAATAAAAACCGCAAACGCGCTGGAAGGCTCTTACGCGCTGGGCATCATGTGCTTGGAAGAGCCTGATGTTTTGATTGCGGTAAAAAAGGATAATCCGCTAATCGTGGGCGTTTCGCAAAACGCAAACTTTATCGCCTCAGACGTTCCCGCAATTCTAAAGCACACAAATCAAGTGTACTATTTGGAAGATAAAGAAATCGCGGTTCTTACAAAAAACGGCGTGGAATTTTTCAACACAGACAAAGAACCGCTTACAAAACAAATTGAAACAATCACATGGAGCGTGGATAGCGCGGAAAAAGGCGGCTATCCGCACTTTATGCTAAAGGAAATTATGGAACAGCCCAAGGTTTTGCGCGATACAATTCAAACGGAAATTACAAAACTGCCGGATATTTCGCAGTTTAATAAGATTGTGATAACCGCCTGCGGTTCGGCATATAATGCGGGGGTTGTGTCCAAATACGTGTTCGAGCGGCTGTGCCGTTTCCCTTCAATAGAAGTGGACTTGGCAAGCGAGTTCCGCTACAAAGACGCTTGCGTGGACGAAAAAACCCTTGTGATTCTCGTAAGCCAATCAGGGGAAACCGCCGACACAATAGCCGCAATGCGCGAAGCAAAATCAAAAGGGGCGGTTACGCTTTCAATTGTAAACGTGGTTGGCAGTACCCTTGCAAAAGAAGCGGACTACACCGTTTACACCGCAGCCGGCCCCGAAATTGCAGTTGCCACAACAAAAGCGTTCTCTACACAGCTTGCGGTTTTGTACAAACTTGCGGTAAAATTCGCGGTGGATTTGCAAAAAATTTCGCAGGAAGAAGCAAAAACGCTTTCGGACGAAATTGCTACAATTCCCGATAAAGTAGCGGAAATTTTAACTCATATAGACTTCATACAAAAATACGCATCAACGTGCATTGGGTACAAAAGCATATTTTTTATAGGGCGCAATATCGACTACGCCATCGCGCTGGAGGGTTCGCTGAAGCTGAAGGAGATTTCCTATATCCACTCCGAGGCCTACGCGGGCGGCGAATTAAAACACGGCACAATTTCCCTTGTGGAAGAAGATACGCTGGTGGTTGCCATTTCCTGTTGCCAACGGCTTTACCCCAAAATTTTCAGCAATATGGAGCAGGTGATAAGCCGCGGCGCGAAGGTATTTCTTGTAAGCAACGCCGCAGAAGCGGAGGAACACGACAAACTTTCGCTTCTCAAATTGCCCGATATTCACGAATTATTTTCGCCGTCGCTTTCCGCGATTGTTCTGCAACTTTTCAGCTACTACGTTGCGGCAAACAAAGGCTGCGATATTGATAAACCGCGTAACTTGGCAAAAAGTGTAACGGTTGAATAAGGAGAGAAAAATTTGAACACCACAAAAAGTGAAGTATTGGAATTGCTAAAGGAAAGTGATGTAAAGTTTATCCGCTTGGGTTTTTGCGATTTGCTGGGCTTTCAAAAAAACATTGCCATTATGGCGGAAGAATTGCCGTATGCTTTTGAGCATGGTGTAAGTTTTGACGGTCATGCAATAAAAGGCTTCCGCGATGTTGCCGAATCGGATTTGCTTTTGTTCCCCGACCCCGCCACGCTAACCATGTTACCGTGGCGGCCGGGGCCGGGCGGAACGGCTCGGTTTTTTTGCGACATAAAAACTTATGACGGCGCGGAATTTTCTATGGACAGCAGGCAAATTTTAAAACGCGCCACGGAAAAATGTGCCAAGTTGGGTTTTGTTTGCATGGTTGGCGCAGAGTGCGAATTTTATCTGTTTAAAACGGACGAAAACGGCGCGCCCACAAACATTACCCACGACAAAGGCGGCTATTTGGACATTGCTCCGCTGGACAAAAGCGAGGATATCAGGCGCGAAATTTGTGTTACGCTGGAGGAAATAGGCATAAGCCCCGAAACATCCCACCACGAGCAAGGGCCGGGGCAAAACGAAATCGACTTCAAATATTCGGACGCGTTAAGTTCTGCCGATAATTTTTTGTCGTTCAAAACCATGGTGAAAAAAATTGCGGCGCGTAACGGATTGTTTGCATCGTTTTTGCCGAAACCAATTCAAAACGCGGCGGGAAGCGGCTTGCACGTAAACCTGTCGCTCTCTCAAATGGGGAAGAATATTTTTAAGAGCGGTTCAAAAGTTTCGGATAGTTTTATCGCCGGCATTCTGGCAAAAACACGGGAAATGACTTTATTCTTGAATCCGCTTGCAAATTCTTACGACCGTTTCGGCGCGTTTGAAGCACCTAAATATGTGTCGTGGTCGCACCGCAATCGTTCGCAGTTAATTCGCATTCCCGCCGCCACGGGCGAAAAAGTGCGCATGGAATTACGCTCTCCCGACCCGTCGATAAACCCATACTTGGCGTTCGCGCTTATTTTGGAGGCGGGGCTTGAAGGCATAGAAAAAGAATTACCCCTGCCGCAGGAAACAGACGCAAATTTGTACACCGCACCGCAAAGCGTAACAAGCGGCTTGCAACCGTTGCCCGCCAATCTTGCGGAAGCCGTAGAGCTTGCCCGCAACAGCGAGTTCGTGCGGCGTGTGGTTGGCAATGAACTTCTGGAAAGCTATGTAAAAATCAAAGAAGCCGAAACAGAATTTACTTGCGAAAAATATTTCGAGTTTATATAGGAAGGAACCGCCTTTGGCGGGGACGGGTGGAAGCGTGGAAAACGCATTGATTGTTTCGCACGCAGAAAAAAGCCTTGATTTTTTCATGGAAATTTTAAACTCGGCGCAAATTGGGCATATCGTAGGTATTTCCACCTGCGGCGAAGCCCGCCGCCTTCTTTTAGAGCGCGAATTTGACCTTGTTCTAATCAACGCGCCGCTTAAGGACGAAACGGGCGAAAATCTTTCGCGCCATATTGCCGCAAAAGGTGTGTCGCAAGTAATTCTTGTGGTTGCCGCAGAATATTTTGATGCGGTTTCTGCCCATTGCGAAAATGACGGCATACTCACCATTTCAAAACCGATTAACAAAACCGTTTTGTGGTCTGCGGTAAAACTTGCAAAAGCCGCACACAGCAAAATAAAACGTATGCACTCTGAAAACAGCAAGCTGAAACAAAAAATCGACGACATCCGAATCATAGACAGGGCAAAGTGCATTTTAATTTCATACATGAACATGAGCGAAAAAGAAGCACACCGCTACATCGAAAAAGAAGCAATGGATATGCGAATGCCAAAACGGGCGATTGCCGAGGGGATTTTGAGAACTTATGAAAACTGACAAATTGCGGGAAGAATGCGCCGTTTTCGGAGTTTGCCTTACCACGGAAGAGGCGGCGGGGATTACTTATAACGGGCTTTTAACTTTGCAACACCGAGGGCAGGAATGTGCGGGAATTGCGGTTGTAAGCGATACGGAATTTTTTTGCCGTAAACACACGGGGCTTGTAAGCGAGGTGTTTTCGGGCAAGTTTAGGGATATGCCCGCAGGCAAAATTGCGGTGGGGCACACACGGTATTCCACCACGGGCGGCAATGAAAAGCAAAACGCAGGGCCTTTCGCTACGGAATTTTTAACGGGAAGAATTGCCACCGCACATAACGGAAATGTTACGAACGCCGCAGAACTTCGCGGGCAGTTGGAAACGCACGGGCTTAGTTTTTCCGCTACTTCCGACAGCGAAGTTGTTTCGTCGCTTATTGCGTTCCACATTACAAAAGCCGAAACCGTATCTGACGGTGTAACGGCAGCGGCAAATTTAATGCAGGGCGCGTTTTCGCTGGTGATTGCAAGCAGTGAAAACAAGCTTATCGCCGTACGTGACCCGAACGGATACCGTCCGCTGTGCTTGGGAAAAAACGAAACGGGTATTGCAATAGCGTCCGAAAGTTGCGCGCTGGAAGCCTGCGGGTTTGATTTTGTGCGCGACATCTTGCCGGGCGAAGTTGTTGTTGCCGAAAAGGGCGAAGTAATTTCCGAAGGCGTTAGGCTTACGCCAAAACCACACGCGGGCATTTGTATTTTTGAATATGTATACTTCGCCCGCCCCGACTCTGTAATTGACGGGCTTAGTGTTTACGAAGCGCGGCGAAATATGGGTGAAATTCTTGCGGAAGAATATCCCGTTGACGCAGATATTGTGTGCGGCGTTCCCGATTCGGGGCTGGACGCGGCAAGCGGTTACAGCAAGAAAAGCGGCTTACCGCTGTTGCCCGGCTTTGTGAAAAACCGATACATCGGGCGCAGTTTCATTTACCCCACCCAATCCGAGCGCGACACGGCGGTTAGGCTAAAGTTGAACCCGCTTACTACAAACATTCGCGGCAAACGCATTGTGCTTGTGGATGACTCTATCGTGCGCGGCACAACAAGTGAGAAAATTGTGCGAAGCCTAAAAAACGCAGGCGCGAAGGAAGTTCATTTTCGGGTATCATCGCCACCTTTCCGCTACACTTGCCACTACGGAACAGACGTGGACAGCGAAGAAAATCTTATTGCAAACAAAATGGAAATAGAGGAAATACGCCGAAAACTCGGCGCAGACAGCTTGGGTTATATCAGTATCGACGGCTTAAAAAGGGCTTGCGCAAAATGCAGATTGCCTTTTTGTACAGAGTGTTTTACGGGGAAAATTTGATTTGACTTTGCTGAATAGTCATGCTAATCTCTATTCATAAATATTCACGACTTCGGTAAACAATGGCGTTTATCGGCGAATTGGCCTTCGGGGTCGGTTTGTCGTCAACGCCTTTTTTTATAGCAATATGAATTTTAGCAGGAGGCGGGAACAATGTTTTTGATTCTTGAAAACGGCATGGTATTTGAAGGTCAAAATTATGGGGCGCAGGGTGAAATTACCGGTGAAGTTGTTTTCACAACAGGAATGACGGGTTATTTGGAAACCCTTACAGACCCCAGCTATCACGGACAGATTGTATTGCAAACTTTTCCGCTAATCGGCAACTACGGCATCATCCCCGAAGATTTTGAAAGCGAAAATGTAGGTCCGATAGCCTACATTACAAAGTATCCTTGTCAAGACCCTTCAAATTTCCGAAGTGAAGGCAGTCTTGATATTTTTTTGCGGGAACGCGGAATTGTCGGGCTTTGCGGGATTGATACACGTGCCGTTACAAAAATCATTCGCGAGCGCGGCGTTATGAACGGGAAGATAGTAAGCCGCAAGCCCTCCGAAGAAGATTTATACGAAATTCAATCGCACAAAATAAAAAACCCCGTGCAAAGCGTTACTTGCCGCGAGAAAAAGTTTTTTGCGTTAAGCGCGGAAACAAAAAAATTCACCGTCGCGTTGTACGACTTCGGCGCGAAAGAAAATATCCGCCGCGAATTGCAACAACGCGGCTGTGATGTTTGGGTGTTCCCCGCCGCCGCTTCTGCCGATGAAATTTTAAGCGTTTCGCCGCAGGGCATTATGCTTTCCAACGGCCCGGGCGACCCCACCGACAATGCCGCAATTATCGAAAACATAAAGATTTTAATGCAAAAAAATATCCCTATGTTCGGCATTTGCCTTGGGCATCAGCTAATGGCACTGGCAAACGAATTTGGTACGCGCAAGCTAAAATACGGGCATCGCGGCGCGAACCAGCCCGTTAAAGATACTCAAACGGGCAAAGTTTATATCACCAGCCAAAACCACGGCTACGAAGTAATTTCAGAAAGTATTTCGCCCGCCGCCGCACAGGAATGGTTTTTTAACGTAAACGACCGTAGTTGCGAGGGGATTATTTACAAGAATGCCCCCGCGTTTTCGGTGCAGTTTCACCCCGAAGCCTGCGGCGGCCCGAAAGATACAGCGTTTATTTTCGATAAATTTATTTCACTAATGGGTTAAAACCTTGGGGGCGTTGCCCCCAAACCCCCACGAACTTTTTAAAAAAAGTTCGACAAAAATTTTGACATTTGGAAGGGGAAAGTGCTATGCCGCTGAATGAAAAAATAAAAAAGACAATGGTAATCGGCTCCGGGCCCATCGTAATAGGGCAAGCCGCCGAATTTGACTATGCGGGAACACAGGCCTGCCGCGTTTTGCGCGAGGACGGCATTGAAATTGTGCTGGTAAATTCCAACCCCGCCACAATAATGACAGACAGTAACATTGCCGACAAAATTTATATCGAACCGCTTACGCTTCCCACAATCAAGCGCATTATCGAAAAGGAACGCCCCGACAGTATTCTCTCGGGCTTGGGCGGGCAAACAGGCCTAACGCGATGTATGCAGCTTGCCAAAGAAGGCTTCTTGGAAAAAATGGGCGTTCGGCTGTTGGGTTCTTCCCCCGAAACAATAGACAAAGCCGAGGACAGGCAAATTTTCAAGGACACTATGCTGGAAATCGGCCAGCCCTGTATCCCTTCAATTGTAGCAACGGATGTAGAGGCATCCGTTGCGTTTGCGAACGAAATAGGCTATCCCGTAATCATTCGCCCTGCGTTTACCCTTGGCGGAGCGGGCGGCGGAATCGCCCCCGACGAAGCAAAACTGCGCGAAATTGCGGCGGGCGGAATTTATCTTTCGCCCATAAATCAGGTGCTTATCGAAAAATCCATTGCGGGCTGGAAAGAAATCGAATTTGAAGTTATGCGCGACAGTGCCGACAACGCAATTATCGTTTGCTCTATGGAAAATTTCGACCCTGTTGGCGTTCACACGGGCGACAGCATTGTTATCGCGCCGACGGTTACGCTTGCCGACAGGGAATTTCAAATGCTTCGCACCGCGTCGCTGGATATCGTGCGTTCCCTTGGGGTGGAGGGCGGCTGTAATGTTCAGCTTGCGCTGCACCCGAACAGCTTTGAATACGCCGTAATCGAGGTAAACCCCCGCGTGTCGCGTTCTTCCGCGCTGGCAAGCAAGGCAACGGGCTACCCTATCGCAAAAGTTGCAACAAAAATTGCAATCGGCTACACGCTGGACGAAATCAAAAACGCCGTAACAGGCACAACCTACGCGGCATTTGAACCCGCGCTGGACTATGTAGCCGTAAAACTTCCTAAATGGCCCTTTGATAAATTTGTGTACGCCCACAAAGAACTCGGCACGCAAATGAAAGCCACAGGCGAAATTATGGCAATCGCAGACACTTTTGAAGATGCCCTTGTGAAAGCCGTGCGCGGCGCAGAACTTGGCATGGAAACACTGGACTTACCGCGCCTTGCAGATAAATCCGACGAAAAAATCCGCACCCTTCTTGATACCGTAACCGACCAACGGCTTTTTGTGCTGTATGAAGCAATCAAACGCGGCTTTTCAATTGACGAACTCCACCTAATAACCAAAGTAGACCGCTGGTTTTTGCATGGGTTAAAGAATATCTTGGGGGCAACGCCCCTTCGGTCTTCACCTTTAATCTATAAAATGGTAGACACCTGCGCCGCCGAGTTTGCCGCGCAAACGCCGTATTTTTACTCGGTTCAAAACGGGACGGAAAATGAGGCACTGCCATTTATAGAGCGCAGTAAAAAGAAAAAGATTATTGTGCTGGGAAGCGGGCCCATTCGTATAGGGCAGGGGATTGAATTTGACTACGCCTGTGTGCATTGCGTGTGGACGCTGAAAAACATGGGCTATGATGTAGCGGTAATCAACAATAATCCCGAAACCGTGTCCACGGACTTCGACACCGCCGACCGCCTGTACTTCGAGCCGCTTCACATAGACGACGTAATGAGTGTAATTGAAATCGAAAAACCCGAAGGCGTAATTGCGGCATTCGGGGGCGGCACGGCAATTAAGCTTACGAAAAAACTGCACGAACGCGGCGTAAAAATACTGGGAACGCCCGCCGACAGCATAGACATATGCGAAGACCGCGAGCGTTTTGACGCGCTTCTTGAAAATTTGGAAATAAAACGCCCCAAAGGTTGCGGCGTTATGACGGAAGCGGAAGCCCTAAAAGCGGCAGACGAACTTGGCTACCCCGTTCTAATGCGTCCGTCATACGTGCTTGGCGGGCAGAATATGATTATCGCCTACTCGGAGGACGATATCCGCGAGTACATGAAAATCATTCTGCGCGTTAAGCAAGATAATCCAATCTTGATTGACAAATATTTGGAAGGCACGGAAATTGAGGTAGACGCAATCTGTGATGGCACTGATGTTCTTATCCCGGGCATAATGGAGCATATCGAGCGCACGGGTGTGCATTCCGGCGACAGTATCACAATCTATCCCGCAATCAATATCGACGATGATATTTCCGCGGAAATTTACGAAGTCACGCGAAAAATTTGCATGGCGTTAAATGTGCGCGGGCTTGTGAATATCCAGTATGTTCTGTTCGGCGGGGATATTTATGTAATTGAGGTAAACCCGAGGGCATCGCGTACCGTGCCGTATATCAGCAAAGTAACGGGCATTCCCATGTGCGAAGTCGCAACAAAAACAGGCATTGGCGTAATGCTTAAAGAGTTGGGGTATTCATCGGGAATCGCGCCAATTCCGCCATATGTTGCGGCAAAAGTTCCTGTGTTCTCCTTTGAAAAACTGGTTGGGCTGGACACGCAACTTGGGCCCGAAATGAAATCCACTGGCGAAGTTTTGGGTATCGGCAAAAACACAGGCGAGGCGTTGTTTAAGGGGCTTGTTGCGGCGGGCTACAAATTATCGGACGAAAAACGCGGCGGGGCATTTCTTACCGTGCGCGAAACAGACCGCCCCGAAATTGTAGGCATTGCGGAAAAATTCCGCACATTAGGGTTTTCGCTGTACGCAACAAAAGGCACGGCGCGTATTTTGCAAAACGCGGGTTTTGAAGTTACAGCCGTCAACAAAATCCGCGAAAACGATACCGATAACACCGCAACATTGCTGGACAGCGGCAAGATTAGTTTTATCGTTTCAACATCCGAAAAAGGGCGCGACCCGCTTATGGATGACGTAAAAATTCGCCGCAAAGCCTGTGTGCTGGGCATTCCCTGTCTAACGTCCATGGACACCGCAAACGCCCTTGCAGACAGCCTGCTTTCGGGCTACAGCGAACTCAACACGGAACTTGTTGACATAAACAATATGCGCAAAACGCGCACAGATTTGGCGTTTACAAAAATGCAGGCAACGGGCAACGATTATATCTATTTCAACTGCTTTGACCCCGATGTTTTTGCAAACACGGCCTCGCCCGAGTCGCTGGCATTTTCCCTTGCGGTGCGGCGGTTAAGCATTGGCGGTGACGGTATTGTGCTTATGCTTCCGTCCGATGTTGCAGACGCAAAAATGCGTATCTTCAACCTTGACGGCAGTGAGGGCAAAATGTGCGGTAATGCAATACGTTGTGTTGCAAAATACCTGTACGACAACGGGATAATCGACAAAAATACAATGACAATAGAAACACTAAGCGGCATAAAAACTCTTTCTGTAACCACGAAAAACGGGCAGGTGTATTCCGTAAAGGTTGACATGGGGCAGGCAGAACTTTCGCCGCAAAAAATCCCCGTTAATCTGGACGGCGAGTCCGTGATTGCGCGCACGGTTGAAATCGGCGGCGCAAATTACGATATCACCTGCGTTTCAATGGGCAACCCAAATGCCGTTGTGTTCTGCACGGACACAGGCAAGTTAGACCTTGCGAAAATAGGGCCGCTGTTTGAACACAGCCCGCTGTTCCCCGACAGGATAAACACGGAATTTGTTGAAGTCCTTGGCAGAAATCACTTGAAAATGCGCGTGTGGGAACGCGGAAGCGGTGAAACATTGGGTTGCGGTTCTGGGGCGTGTGCGGCGGCGGTTGCGGCGGTCTTGAACGGTTTTTGCGACAAAAACACGGATATAAAAGTGCGCATTCACGGCGGAGAACTTGTGATACGATATACAACAGAAACCGTCTTTATGACAGGCGGTGCGGAAAAAGCATTTGACGGAGTGGTGACAATATGAGTACAGAGAAAATTCTTGTTCTGGATTTCGGCGGGCAGTACAAAGAACTTATTGCGCGGGCAGTGCGTGGACTTTCGGTTTATTCGGAAATTCGCGGCGGGGATATTTCGGCGGCAGAAGTGAAAAAGCTTTCGCCCATCGGGATTATTTTAACGGGCGGGCCAAACAGCGTTTACGCGTCAACCGCGCCCCTTTGCGACCCCGAAATTTTCACGCTGGGCATTCCCGTTTTGGGAATTTGCTACGGTATGCAAATGATGTGCCATGTGTTGGGCGGCGAAGTTAAAGCGGGCGCGCGCGGCGAATACGGGCGCGTTCTTGTAACGCCCGTTCCCGAAAGCGGCTACGCACCGTTTCTCTCACTTATGAGCCACACGGACGCCGTGGCGGTTTTGCCGCAGGGGTTCACCGCAACGGCACACACGGAAAACTGCATAGCCGCTTGCAAAAACGCCGAGAAAAAGTTGTACGGCGTACAATTCCACCCGGAGTCCGAACACACCGAGGGTGGAATCGAACACATCCGCCATTTTTTGTACAATATATGCAACACAAAAGGCGACTACAAACTTGACGATTATCTGGAAAAACAAGTTGCCGCAATCCGCGAAAAAGCGGGCAACGAAAAAATCTTGCTTGGGCTTTCGGGCGGGGTGGATTCTTCCGTTTGCGCCGCGCTCCTTTCAAGAGCCGTGCCGCAACAGCTTGTGTGCATTTTCGTAGACCACGGCTTTATGCGCCAAAACGAGGGTGACGAAATAGAAAAAGCATTCGCAAACCAAAACTTACAGCTTATCCGCGTAAACGCCGCCGACCGTTTTCTTGCGAAAATGAAAGGCGTAACCGAACCCGAAAAAAAACGCAAAATAATAGGCGAAGAATTTATCCGCGTGTTTGAAGAAGAAGCGGCAAAATTGGGCGAAATCCCATTTTTGGCTCAAGGCACAATTTACCCCGATATTGTGGAAAGCGGCGGCACACATGGCGCGACAATAAAAAGCCACCACAATGTAGGCGGCTTGCCCGAAAATCTTGCGTTTGCAGAAATTATAGAGCCGCTTTCAGGGCTGTTCAAAGACGAGGTGCGTGTACTTGGCGAAAAACTTGGCCTACCCGCCGCCCTTGTACACCGCCAGCCCTTCCCCGGGCCGGGGCTTGCAATCCGCATAATGGGCGAAGTCACGGCAGAAAAGCTGGAAACATTACGCGCAAGCGATGCCATTCTGCGCGAAGAATTAGACAACGCGGGGATTGAATTAAACCAATATTTCACCGTGCTTACAGACACATTTTCCGTAGGCGTAAAGGGCGACTACCGCACCTACGACCGCGTACTTGCAATCCGCGCCGTTATCACAAGCGACTTCATGACTTGCGAATGCGCACAGCTTCCATACGAAATTTTATTAAAATTGTCCTCACGGCTAACAAGTGAAATCTCATCCGTTAGCCGTGTGGTATACGATATCACATCAAAACCGCCCGCAACGGTTGAATGGGAGTAATTACCGCAACAATTGCATAATTGCGGAGGGCTGTTGATTGGCTTGCGCCAGCATGGAAATGCCCGCTTGTTGCAGAACTTGCGCGGCGGTGAAGCGCATCATTTCTTTTGCCATGTCTGTGTCGCGGATACGAGATTCTGCGGCGGATAGGTTTTCGGACGAAACATCCAAGCTTTGCCGCGTAAATTCTAAGCGGTTTTGGATTGCGCCAAGCTGTGCGCGTTGTCCGTTCACAATCCCCTCGGCTGTGTCGATTATCGCGAGCTGTTCGGAAATGGGAATGCCGTTTCGTTCGCGTACGTCGATGAGCATGGTGAGGTCTCCGCGCCCGCCACCAAGTGCGCCCGTGTGCATTCCGCGTAATTGCAAAATTGTTCCTTGGTGGGAATTCGCGCCTGTTTGAAACCACATTGCGTTGGACTCCAAATTGACCGTTCCCAACGCGAATAAGGCTTTATCCAAAAGATTTTCCAGCCGTGATACAAAACCGTGACGCGGCATATAAAACGGGGTCGCTTCAGCTTGCTTTGCTTCCAGCATGGAGTTGAACAGGTCGCCCTCTGTTTCGCGGTAGATTTTCACTCCGCTTGCGTCGCGTGAAGCCGTGGCGGCGTCATTGTTTACGGGTGCTGTCCACGCGGGAACGCCAAGCGTGGCGGTTGAAAGCGGCGCAGAACCCGCCGATTGCGCGGGGGCAGAACCGCCAAGTGTTTGCGTTGGCGGGCGGTGCGCAGGAATTGCGCCGGGCAGTATTTGATGACTGTACCCCGCAAATTGTATCGCAGGCAAAGGCGTTGTCCCCGGTCTTGGTGCAAATGCGGCAAGTGCGTCGCGTGCCGCAATCCACGCCGCAACCACGGGTGCGTCCGCGTGGATGTCTTCGCGGGTAAGGGGCGGTTCAGGCGGGTTTACAATGTTATAGAAAGCGGCGGGCAATTCCCCTGGAGGAATGTCTGTCCAGTGGTCCACACCGCCCGTATTCGGCACGATGATTGCCGCAAGCGACTCCCATTCGTTTGCTTCCACGGCGTTGTTTGCGGCATGGATTGCGGCGGTGAGGGCATAGTCTGCAAGGTTAAATGCTTCACGCGCCGCATTGTAGGCGGTTATGTTGGCATTGTCGCGGGCGTTTGTGACTGCGCTTACTATATTGTTTGTTGCCGCTTGGAAAGATGTCATTATATCGCGGAAAGCGTTGGCTGTTGCGGTATTCGCACTCCCTGCGGCAGATTGAAAGTTGCCGTAAAGATTTGCAACAGCGGTGTTTGCCGAAGACCGCACGGCAGAACTGTCGCCTTGAAAATTTGCGACGGCAAGGTTAAACGCGGCACGCGCCGCATCAAGCGCAGTGCTTGCGGCACCAACCGCCGCCGCCGCGGCTGCAACTTCGGCTTGCAGTGCGGGGTTGTCGGGGTCTGCCGCAAGCGCGGCTTCTGCGTCGGCGAGAGCGTTCATTGCGTCTTGAAGTTCCTGTTCCCGTGCGATATACGCGGCTTGCGCGGCACGAAGCGCGGCGTATGAGCCGCCGTTATTTCCCGCGCCTATTGCGTTGGTAATCGCGTTGTTTAATGCGGTATGTGTCGGGGGCGTTGGCATACCGCGCAGGTTTTGGGCGGCTTGCCTTGCGTCTTCAACGGCGGCATTAAACGCCGCGCTGTTTGGGTCGGCGGGCGTGGGGAAATCATACATAGTGGTAAGGTTGCCACGGTTATTATTGTACAAAGTGTGTCCGTTTACCAAACGTGTTGCCGATTGCCTTGCAGGGTCGTAATTAACAGGCGGTGTTGCGGGAACAGACGGCAAACCCGTTATTGAGGATGATGCCGAAGTACCCGGCGGGTCTGCGTATGTGGGCGCGGGGGGTGGCGTTGGAGTTGGCGGAGATCCGCTGTAAGATGGAATGGGCGCGACTGCGTCAATCGCCCCCGCCCCTGTGCTGAAAGGCGGCGCGTTTAGCCCAACCCCTGCGGAACCGGTAGAAACGCCGCCTATGGCGGTGATTGCGTTTTGCAAAGTTGGACTAATTGCATTTTGCGGATTAAAGATATATGTTCCCAAGTTGGCAATATTCCCTGTGTGCAAGAAAAACAATGCATCCGCGGCGGAAAATGTGTTTCCTCGCGCTATGGCATTGGTAATTGCTTGCGTCGCCTGCGTCCACATTCGCGGGTCTGCGGGTGAAGCGGACGAAATAAGGCTGTTTAAAGTTGCCAGTACACTAACGGCATTGCGCACGTCAACAAGCGGGCTGCCCGAAGTTGAAAATGGCGGCGAAATTGCGCCAACATCCCGCAAAGTTGTAAGTGTCGAAAGGAACGGGTAAAGGTTTTCAACTGCTGTGTTCATCGCGTTTGCGTGGTTTACGGCATCCAAAGCGCGGCGGGCGGCGGCTTCCGCTTGCCACGCGGTTTCAAACGCTATCAGGGATGTCTCTTTTGCGTATGGAATACGGTGGTTGGTGTGGGCGGCTACCCTTACGCCGTCCATTTCAAAGCCGACAAGCAACCGAAATGCGCGGGACATAAACGCCATTTCGGGGTATGCAATTTCTCCGCTGTCGTCTGCCATTTCGTCCGGGGTTACGTTTGCCCGCACGTTAAGGGTGTTTCTTATTATCAGGTCAAATTGGGACTCCCCGTTATACGCGCCCGCGCCGCTTCCCGTAAACTGCAATATGTGAAAAAGTGTTTCCCTCGCACCTGTTTTATCGCCCGGGTAATGCTCGGAAAACGCGCTGTTTCTTAGCGGGTTGGTAGTACCGTCGGGGTTCATTCCGCCCTGATACCAAGAAAAAAAGTCCGAATCCCCGTTAGCGAGGTCTCGGCAAATTTGTTCCCACCACAAATGATTGTTAGAGAACCAGTCATCCATGGGAAGCCCGCTGAACACATTTGAACCTGCGGAAGTAATCGCGCTTTGCCCGCCCAATGCGTTTATTTGGTCATTTGTTATTTGGAAAATTTCAATTGCCGTGCGCACGGCAGATTGTATTGCGTTATCCAAACGGTTTGTGATATTACGCAGTTGCTGAACTTCCGAATGCAGTAATCCGTTTGCCTGTAAAATATTTATGTTGCCTTCATTTGTTGCGGTGCTGTTCGCCATTACAGGGTTTGCGGACACTAAATTTCTAAACTCAAAATCGAAATCGTTTAAACCCATAGAGCCGTCGGCAATTTGCCGCCTTGCTATGCGCTCGATAAGGTCGTTGTACTCGTCTTGCAAATTTATAATTTCTTGCCTGAAACTGTTGTGGTTGCGATTGTTGGGCTGTAACTGCCCGTCGGGGCGGGCGATTCCTATATGGCGGTGCTGGTCAAACAACAGCCACTGCAACGATACGGGGTGTGGGTCTCCGCCTCCGCCGCCCCTTAATCCGCCGTCAAGCAAAGTGCGCGTGTTAAACTGCACACGAAACGTAACGTCATTTATTTCATGCATAAGCTGGTCTATTTCGGTTTGTATCATTTCGCGGTTTGCGAGAGTATTTGTGTCATTCGCGGCTTGTACCATAAGTTCGCGTATGCGAATTACCATGTCACTAATGGTTGACATCGCGCCTTCCGCAGTTTGAATAAGCCCCACGCCGTCTTGCGCATTTATGGATGCTTGGTCTAACCCGCGAATTTGCGCCCGCATACTTTCGGAAATTGCAAGCCCTGCCGCATCGTCTGCCGCAGAATTTACCCTAAAGCCCGAACTCAAACGCTGTGACGATTGCCGCTGGGATTTCCCAACATTTGTTAAATTCCTGTGTGCGTTAAGCGCGAATACATTTGTGCGCACTACCATGTTTGCCACGACAATTCCCCCGTATCTGATTACCCTTTTATTAACAGAGAGTATATCCTTATATTGCGGTCAAGTCAATTGCAAATATACAAGTACAGATTAAATATACATAAATATACTATAATTTGGAAATTGAACGAGGTGAAAAGGAAGTTAGGTGTCACATGGAGCTATTTGGTATAAGATTAAAGGGCATTAGGCAAGAAAGAGGACTTACTCAAACACAACTTGCAGATAAGCTTGGAATCGTAAAGGCAACCGTGTCAAGCTACGAGCAAACATTAAATTACCCTTCAATTGAAACATTTATAAAACTATGTAATTTTTTCGACGTTTCCGCCGATTTTATGCTGGGCTTGTCAGACGATATGGACATAAAAATGTCGCACCTTACAGACGAACAAATTTCACTTATCATGAGCCTTATAAATCAGTTTGAACGGCTTAATAAAACCTGATTGAAAAAACCCCAAAGTCCGTACAGTATGGGCGAAAAAATTTTTTTTGACTTTGTCGGAAAATTTATGCTAAACTGTGCTTGTAAGTATTCACGACTTCGGTAAACAAAGGCGTTTATCGGCAAGTAGACTTGAGGGTCTTTTTGTCAGCAAACGCCTTTTTCAATTGCGGTTGAATGGGAGTGAAATCCGAATGAAAACAAAATTCATTTTTGTAACGGGCGGCGTGGTGTCGGGGCTTGGGAAGGGCATAACTGCCGCCGCGCTGGGTAGGCTTCTTAAACAGCGCGGGCTAAAAGTTGCGGCGCAAAAATTAGACCCATACATGAATGTAGACCCCGGTACAATGAGTCCGTTTCAGCACGGTGAAGTTTTTGTTACAGACGACGGTGCGGAAACAGACCTTGACCTTGGGCATTACGAGCGTTTCATAGACGAGAATTTGACAAAGCACAGCAATTTAACATCGGGCAAGGTGTATTCTGCGGTGCTGGAGCGCGAACGCGCAGGGGGATATTTGGGCGGGACGGTGCAGGTAATTCCCCATGTTACGCAGGAAATAAAGAATTTTATTTACTCGGGCGTGTCGGAAGAAATTGACATTCTTATAACCGAAATCGGCGGCACGGTGGGCGATATCGAAAGCCAGCCGTTTCTGGAAGCAATACGGCAAGTGTCTTTTGAACAGTCCTGTTTGTTTGTACACGTTACGCTAATCCCGTATCTGAAAGCATCGGGCGAACATAAATCCAAACCTACGCAACATTCCGTAAAAGAGTTGCGTTCTATCGGTATCACGCCGAATATCATCGTGACCCGCGCAGATGAACCTGTGGGCAAAAGCATAAAGGAGAAAATCGCGCTGTTCTGCAATGTCAAGCCCGATTGCGTTATCGAAAACATAACGCTGGATTCCCTTTACGCCGCGCCAATCATGCTTCACGAAAACGGCTTAGATGAAATCGTTTGTCGCGAACTTGGATTGCTTGGCAAAATCCCCGCGCCAAATTTAAACGACTGGAAAACCATGCTTCAAAAAGTTGAATCGCGGCAAAAAACCGTGAAAGTTGCCGTTGTGGGCAAGTATGTAAAACTGCATGACGCGTATCTTTCCATAATAGAAAGCCTGAATCACGCAGGGTTTGAAGCGGGTACAAAAGTAGAAATAAAATGGGTAGACAGCGAAAACTTGGGGGATTTATCAGGCATTGACGGCATGATAATCCCCGGCGGTTTCGGTGACAGGGGCATTGAAGGAAAAATTGCCGCCTGCAAATTTGCCCGCGAAAATGACATTCCGTTTTTGGGAATATGTCTTGGAATGCAAGTGGCGGTGATAGAATTTGCGCGTAATGTTTGCGGGCTTGACGGCGCGAATTCTGCGGAATTTGACGAAATTGCCGCGCACAAGGTAATCGACATTATGGCAGAGCAAATTGGACGCGTGGGAAGCGGCGGAACAATGCGGCTTGGTGCGTACCCGTGTGAAACTGAAAAGGGTTCGTTGTTGCGCAAACTGTACAACAGCGATACCATAAGCGAGCGGCACAGGCATCGTTTTGAACTTAACAATGCGTACCGCCAAGTTTTATCTGAAAACGGATTGTCTATCTGCGGCGTGTCGCCGGACGGCAATCTTGCGGAAGCAATAGAACTTCCAAGTAATCGGTTTTTCGTAGGGGTGCAGTTCCACCCCGAATTTAAAAGCAGACCAAATAGGCCACACCCATTATTTTTAGGGCTTTTAAATGAAATTACAAAACGAGAGGTGACGAAATGAAAAAGATTGTATTGGCGTACTCGGGCGGGTTGGATACCACGGTGATAATTCCGTGGCTTAAAGAAAATTACGAGGGTTGCGAAATTATTGCCGTTTGCGTAAACGCAGGGCAATGCAAAGACCCCGCCGCTGTGGAAGCGCGGGCGTTAAAAACGGGCGCGAACAAAGCCTTGGTTTTGGACGTTACCGAAGAATTTATCACGGATTACGTTTACCCGATGGTTAAAGCAAACGCGGTGTACGAGGGGAAGTATCTTCTTGGAACATCGGCGGCGCGGCCTCTTATCGCAAAAAAACTGGCAGAAATCGCGTTGGAACACGGCGCGAACGCAATCTGTCACGGCGCAACGGGCAAGGGCAACGACCAAATTCGCTTTGAACTTACGTTTATGGCATTCGCGCCCCACATGGAAATTATCGCGCCGTGGCGTGTTTGGGATATCCAATCCCGTGAAGACGCGGTTGAGTATCTGCAAAAACGCAACATAGAAGTTCCCATGAAAAAAGACCAAAGCTACAGCCGTGACGATAATATCTGGCACTTGTCCCACGAAGGGTTGGAACTGGAAGACCCCGCAAACGAACCAAATTACGACCACCTGTTGCAACTATCCGTTTCGCCCGAAAAAGCCCCCGACACCCCCGAATACATCACGCTGGAATTTGACAAGGGCGTTCCCGTAAAACTGGACGGCGAAAAAATTTCTCCAATCGCGCTTATGGAAAAATTAAATGCGGCGGGCGGCAGAAACGGCGTAGGTATCATTGATATCGTGGAAAACCGCGTTGTAGGCATGAAATCACGCGGCGTATACGAAACTCCCGGCGGCACAGTTCTTTACGCGGCACACGCCCAACTGGAACAGCTTTGTTTAGACCGCCAAACAATGGCATTCAAAGCAATCGTTGGCCAACGCATTGCAGATTTAATTTACAATGGCGAATGGTTTACGCCGCTGTTTGACGCGCTTAACGCATTTGTGGAAAAAACGCAGGAAACCGTTAGCGGCACGGTTAAGTTAAAATTATACAAAGGCAATATCATTCCCGCAGGTACGACTTCGCCGCACTCGCTTTACAGCGAAAACCTCGCAAGTTTCACCACGGGCGACCTGTACGACCACAAAGACTCCAAAGGATTTATCACGCTGATGGGGCTTCCTATAAAAGTTCGCGCAATGAAAGCGAGTGAACACAAATGAAACTCTGGGGCGGAAGATTTACGGGCGAAGTAAACGAGGCGGCAAATTCGTTTCATTCGTCAATATCGTTCGACAAAAGATTGTACAAACAAGATATAACAGGCAGTATGGCACACGCGGAAATGCTGGGAAAGCAGGGGATTATCCCCAATGCGGATTCTTCCGCGATTGTGGACGCGCTAAAAGGCGTTCTTGCAGACATTGAAAACGGCAAGCTGGTCTTTGATTCAAGCGCGGAGGACATACACTCCTTTGTGGAAGCGGAATTAATTTCGCGTATTGGTGACGCGGGGCGGCGGCTTCACACAGGGCGCAGCCGCAACGACCAAGTCGCGCTGGATATGCGGATGTATGTAAAGGAAGAAATATCCGCGCTGAAAAAATTGCTTGCAGATTTGTTGCGCGTTTTGCTTGCCCTTGCAAAAAAGCACACAAAAGACATTATGCCGGGCTACACGCACTTGCAGTTGGCACAGCCCGTTACAATTGCGCATCATTTAATGGCGTATGTGCAAATGTTCAGGCGAGATTACGAGCGGCTTGCGGATTGTTGCAAACGTGTGGATGTTATGCCGCTGGGCGCGGGTGCGTTGGCGGCAACAACCTATCCGATTGACCGCGAATTTGTTGCGGGAAAATTAAATTTTGCCGCCGTCACCGCAAACAGCATGGACGCGGTTTCCGACCGTGATTTTTGCATAGAATTTGTTTCGGCGTTGTCAATTACGATGATGCACCTTAGCCGTTTTTGCGAAGAATTAATTATTTGGTCGTCGGATTCATTCGGCTTTGTGGAAATGGCAGACGCCTATTCCACAGGCTCGTCCATCATGCCGCAGAAAAAAAACCCCGATATGGCAGAGCTTATTCGCGGCAAAACGGGGCGCGTATACGGTTCGCTTATCGCGCTTCTTACCGTGATGAAGGGGCTTCCACTTGCCTACAACAAGGATATGCAAGAGGACAAAGAAGCCGTCTTCGATGCGGCAGACACAGCAACGGCTTGCTTGACGGTATTTAGCGGCATGGTGGAAACGCTCACATTTAAGACGCAAAAAATGTTTGACGGAGCGAGAGAAGGATATACAAACGCCACAGATGTTGCGGACTGGCTTGTTAAAAACGGGACAACCTTCCGTGACGCCCACGAAATAACGGGGCGGCTTGTTTTGTACGCCATCGAAAAAAGCACCAAACTGGACGATTTAACACTTGACGAATACAAAAATATTTCGCCCGTTTTCAACGAAACGGTTTTTGCGGCAATTACGGCGCAGGCTTGCGTAAATGCGCGGAACATCACAGGCGGTCCTGCGGAAAGCGCGGTTCTTGCGGCAATTGAAGAGGTTGAACAATTTTTAGTGCGTGAATAATTCTTGGGGGCGTTGCCCCCAAACCCCCCACGAACTTTTTTGAAAAAAAGTTCGACAAAAAACTTTAACATGGACTAGAGGTAAACCATTTACGTAATTCCAAAACCGCGCATATGCGCGGTTTTGAGTCAAAGTTTTGATGAAACTTTTTCAAAAGTTTCCGGGGTTCGGGGCAGAGCCCCGAGAACTTAAAGGTGGATTGTTATGCGAATAATTGAGCCTGAACAAATAACGGATGCGGTAGCAAAACTGTGTATTGGGGCGAATGTGGAGATTAGTGCAGATATTCGCCGTGCGCTGGAAAATGCGCGGGACGCGGAGGAGTCTAAACTTGCGCGTTCCGTGCTGGAAACGTTGCTGAAAAACGCAGATGTTGCAAAACGCGAAAACCTGCCCATTTGCCAAGATACGGGAATGGCTGTTGTTTTCGTTACAATCGGGCGGGATTCCCACATAAACGGTGATATTGAAGCGGCAATTAACGAGGGTGTTCGGCGCGGGTACAAGGACGGATATTTCCGCAACAGCGTTGTTCACGACCCGATAAGCCGCAAAAACACGGGCGACAATACCCCCGCGGTAATTCATTACGAGTTTGCGGCGGGTTCTCAACTGGAAATAACCGTTGCGCCAAAGGGTTTCGGAAGCGAAAACATGAGCGCGGTTCGTATGCTTAACCCGTCCGACGGACTTGCGGGCGTTATGGATTTTGTGACGGAAACCGTGCGGCTTGCGGAGGCTAACCCCTGCCCGCCAATAGTGGTTGGCGTTGGCGTTGGCGGCACTATGGAAAAAGCGGCATTGCTTGCGAAAAAGGCGTTGTTGCGGGATGTAGACAGCGCGAACGAAGAAAAAGAGTGGGCAGAAGTTGAATCGCGTTTGCTGGAACGCATTAACTCGTTGGGAATCGGCGCGGCGGGTTACGGCGGAAAAACTACCGCCCTCGGCGTGAATGTTTTAACATATCCAACACATATTGCGGGCTTGCCCGTTGCGGTAAATATCGGCTGTCATGTTACGCGGCATAAGGCGGTGGTTTTGTGATACCTGAAAACTTGCGTGCGGGTGATGAAATTTCATTTACGGGCGTGATATATACTGCGCGTGACGCGGCGCACAAGCGTCTGGTGCAATTGCTGGACGAGGGCAAACCGCTCCCGTTTGACGGCGCGGTGTACTATGCAGGGCCTTGCCCTGCGCCGCCGGGGCGGGTGATTGGGTCAATCGGGCCAACCACAAGCGGGCGCATGGACGCTTACGCGCCGCGTTTAATAAAATCGGGCGTAAAAATTATGATTGGCAAGGGCAACCGTTCCCAAGCCGTCATTAATGCAATCCGCGAACACGGCGGGGTGTATCTTACGGCGGTTGGCGGCGCGGGCGCGCTGTTATCGTTGTGCGTGGAAAAAAGCGAGATTGTAGCGTTCGAGGATTTGGGAACGGAAGCGGTGCGGCGGCTAACCGTCCGCGATATGCCGCTGGTTGTTGCAATAGACAGTTTCGGGGGGAATGTATATGAATTACGCTGAAGAATCGCTGAAAAAGCACTACGAATGGCGCGGCAAAATTGAAATGGTCAGCCGCGTTCCCGTTGACACGCGGGAAGCCCTTGCGCTTGCATATACGCCGGGTGTTGCGCAACCTTGCTTGGAAATTGCGAAGGACACAAGCAAAAGCTACGAGCTAACTCGCCGCCACAACACAATCGCCGTGGTAACAGACGGCACGGCGGTTTTGGGGCTTGGCGACATTGGCGCGGAAGCGGCAATGCCCGTGATGGAGGGCAAGGCGGTTTTGTTCAAAGAATTGGCTGGGGTGGACGCAATTCCGCTGTGCATTCGCTCCAAGGACACGGACGAAATTGTGCGAACAATTCAGTTGCTTGCGGGCAGTTTCGGCGGCATAAATTTGGAAGATATCGCCGCGCCCCGCTGTTTTGAAATCGAACGCAAGCTAAAAGAAGTTTGCGACATTCCCATCTTCCACGACGACCAGCACGGCACGGCAATTGTTGTGCTTGCGGCGTTAATAAATTCCCTAAAAGTCGTGGGCAAAAACGCCGATGATATTAAAGTTGTTATAAACGGCGCGGGTGCGGCGGGAACGGCAACCTCCTTACTCCTCACCGCCTACGGAATAAAAAATATCTCCCTGTGCGATAAGCAGGGCGAACTGAAAAGCGGCGAAAGCCTTGCGCAAACCATGCGCGGCGCGGATGTTTTTATCGGCGTGTCGGCGGCAAATTGCGTCACCACGGAAATGGTAGCAACCATGAACAAAAACGCAATCGTTTTTGCAATGGCAAATCCAATCCCCGAAATCATGCCCGATGCGGCAAAAGCAGGCGGCGCAGCAATTGTCGGCACAGGGCGCAGTGACTTCCCAAATCAAATTAACAATGTGCTTGCCTTCCCCGGCGTGTTTCGCGGCATACTGGACGCACGGGCGCACGACATCACGGAAAAAATGAAAATCGCCGCCGCAAAAGCCATAGCGGATTATGTAAACCCCACCGCAGAAAATATCTTGCCAAGCCCGCTTGATAAAGGCGTGGCGGCGGCAGTTGCGGATGGGGTGAAGAATCTGTAATGTTCGAGTTTACGAAATGGTTTCACAAGAAGCAAAAACTTCCTATTTCGCTATTTGGTGCTGTACATTGTGGCCTACAAGCCACCTTCTAAGCAAAATGAGGTCGGCAATGGTAATTTTGCCGTCACCGTCTATGTCTGCGGCGATAACGCAGAAATCTTCAAGCTCCAGTGCTTGCAACTGTATTATGCAGAAATTATTGCCGTGTGTGCTTACAAGGAATCTTGCCATTGCAGTTGCGTCGGAAGAAGTAGTGCGTCTGTCGCGGGTTACATCGCCTACACTAAAATCTGCGGGAACAGAAACCCATTTTGCAAACAGTGTGCGGTTTCGGCTTACTCTGCCGTTGGGTTTCCAACGGGTGGAATAGTCGTAAATATCTTCAAACCAACCGAGAAATCTGTATCCGTATGGGTGTGACATTGCCGTCATTCGGTACAGTTCCCCTATGCTTTCGCCATATGAAATGTCGCGGTAGCGGGTATATTTTCCGTTGGCGCGGAACGAACCTCTGCCTGCGTTGAAGGTTATTACAAGTTCACAAATGCAATCGTGTTCGTTGCAATTTGGGCAGGGGCATATGCAAGGTTCAAACGCCGTGACGACTACGTTGCGGTTTGGCATTATGAATGTTGCGGGGTTGTCTGTCGGACTGCTGTTGTTTGCAAAATCAACGGGCGTATTAAAACACCAGTTTGCAAATTGTTTTCCTGATGGGGGTTCGCCCGCAAAAACGGTTACTTCGCGCCCTTCGGCGTGGAATCCTGTACCTGTTGCGCCCACGCCGCCGCGTACCGCAACCAAGTTTACGCCGCTGTAAATTGTGGTGCTTCCGCTGTCACGCGCAACATTGGCGGGTACTCTGCAAATGTTGTCGTGTACCGCGCCGCCGCTCATGACAAAGGTACTGCGTACCAGCGCGAAAACGCCACCCGCCTCGTGTGCGGAATTAAAGTTTATTTCACCATCGTACATATTAAAAATCGCGTTTGCGATAATTATTCCGCCGCCTTGTATTTCTGCGGTGTTGTCGGAAATTGTGCCGCCGTGCATATTGAACGCGGCGTTGACAGGAACGCCGAAATTGCCGCCCGTGCCGCGAACTTCCGCGCCGCCGCCGAAGCGTGATGTGTTGCCTGTTATCGCGCCGCCGTACATATTAAACGTGGAGTTGCCGCCTGTTATGCGAACCCCTCCGCCATACGGTGCGTGATTTCCGCTTATTGTGCCGCCGTGCATGATAAACGAGGCGTGGTTTCCGCTTACCTCTACGCCGCCGCCGAATGGTGCGGCAGTATTGCCGGAAATTTTGCCGCCATACATTGTGAAGCGACCGCCCGCTTGCACAAGCACTCCGCCGCCGATACCTTCCGTGCCGTACGGGCGGGTTACGGATATATTATTTTCGCCATATCTTGTGCCAAGGGAAAGGTATGAATTTTCGCCTACAATAAAGTGTCTGTCGCTTCCCGCAGTGCGTGAAATTGTAACACCGCTTGGAACTGTTGTTATAAGCGCGATATTCCGCCCGCCGTAAATGCGGATGGGTTCGCCCGTTATTTCAATATCGTCCGAGATTTCTATAACCGTAAGCGCGCCGGGGGACGAATTGCTGATTGCATATTGCAGTGCGTTTTGCGCAGTGATTTCTTCTGCCGCAAAGACAGGGGGGACTGCCCCTATTATTCCTGCAACCAAAACAAAAACCATAGCCAGTGCCAGTTGTTTTTTCATATCAGAACATCCCCCCTTACCCTGCTGTGTAATCTAATGTAATTGAAAACTGCGCGTTTATCGGTTCTGCTTCATGGTCGTGGGCGGCGCATACGGAAGTTAATTTAATCACGGTATTCTGCGGCGGGCTTATCATGCCCGGGTCTACGAACATGTTTGTATAAACCCCAATGATGGCTTCAACTTCAAAACCGTAGGGCAACGCGGCGTTAATTGCAGATTGCAGATTATCACTCCATGAGCCTGCGGTGATTACAGGCACCGCTCCCGTGTTTTCCATTGCGGCTGTGATGGTTGTTGTATCGCCGATTCCTGCGAAGGTAAGCCAAAACGACAAGCTCTGCCCATCGGCAGAGGACTCAATCCGATTGCCCTCTCCCGTAACGGAATAATCAACCCATTCCAGCGTAAGCCGCGGTTCAATTACCACCGTTCCCATAAGGGCTAGGTTTCCGCTTGCAAGGGCGTAAGCCGTTCCGACAAGGAAAACAAACATCACCGCCGACAAAACAATAGTCAAGCGTCTTTCTGCTTTTTTCATAGCGTCCCACCCTTCATATTTGCAATTAAATTATACGAATGATATGTAAAATTTTCAGCCGTGTTTCTGTAAAAACTTTATAAAGATACCGTTTCTTTGGCGGCAATTTTTTCTTTGCTTCCTATTTCATAAAACGCGGCAAAGTCGTCTGCAATTACCACAAATTCCGTGTAAGTATCGGTACTGTAGCACATGATATGTTTGTTCAAATTTAACGCAAGTTTTACAAGCTCGCCAAATTCACGAACCCTAAGCGGTACGTGGCGGCATTCGCTTAATATGGAACTGTCGTACATGATTATTTCGTTTTCGTATTTTTTGAAAATTGCGGCTTCTTCGCGGGTGTCGCTTCCGTGAGATTTTACACTACGCAGAAAACCATACACGCATATTAAAAATGCTGCCGAAAACAGCAAAACCATCCCGGTGGTAATTGGCGTTTCGTTTGCGGGAATGCCGCTTGTCCATGCGAAGTCGGGCGTACCTGTTGCGGCAAGGGTGTAAATTTCGGACGTAAGCTCCATAACAAGGCCGCTTGTAACCGTTTCGTTCATTCCCGCAGACGAACGCAATGTATGTGTAAAATCTATGTGCAGTTCCGCCGAAAACCCGCGCAAGGCTTGGGCGATGGAATTTGCCGCCGCCTTTTGCCGTGCTTGGTCTTGCACAAAATAAAGAAATCTCTCGATGTAAGTTTGCGGCTCTATCCTGTATGTGTCGCTGTGTAGCGTGAAGTTATCCGTTATGCTTTCTCCGCGAACATCCGAGAGTGGGAAAATCTCTTCAAAAATAATATTGCCGCCGCCAATCGGGCGAACAACCAATCTTTTTTCCGCAAGGTATGTAAATAAAACCGTTGCTTCTTCGCTGAAGTTTGCGGAAAAATTATTGTCAATTTCAATAAAATCCGTGTATGACATTAAAAAATCCAAGTTTGATGAAATCGGGTTTTCGCCAAAGATTGTGTTTTCGGAATAAAAAACGCGGAAGTTCAAATTTTGCCGCCCTGTTGCGGTAACGGGTTCGTTTTGGGAAAACTGCGCGGAAATACGCACCGCACCCAATATAACAAGAACAGCGATGCACACCGCAAAAAAAACCGAAGTCCGTTTCATTTCACCAACTCATTTCATATATTACTGCGGAAAATTATATACGGATAACCCACGAACGGCAACTGCCCGCGTACTATGCCGAGAACATGGCTTGGCGGTACGGGAAAAGGGTCTTGCACGGGGCTTGCATCCCCGCGTGTAATATAACTTCGTTGCCCGTAGCCGTCTGTTACAAAATCAATTACGCGGTGAACATATGCTACCCCCGTTTGGCTTAGAAAATGTATTATGTCACCTTCTTCAACATAGGTAAAAGCCTTGCCGCTTGGTACACGCTCTACAAAAACAATACTGCCCCGCTCAAACGCCCCCGACATCGAACCCGTTAGAACAACCACAGGGTAAATTGGAAACACACCAAGAAAAAACGCTCCTGCAAAAATTACAATCGCCGCCGATGCCGCAAAACTTGCAATGCTTTTTTTCTCGTATTTCGCCGCCCGTTTTTCCCTTGCGCTAACATTTCCCTGCTTTGTACTGAGGGTTGTGCGGAAAACAGCGGCGGTAGCAAGAATCGCGCCGCCCTGCACAAGTGCCCATACAAGAGACGGGACATTCGGCAAAATAGGCAGAAAATACGGCACGGCAATCGTATGGGTAAAAATTACCGCAAGCTGTGAATAAAAATTACCCTCCAACGCGATATAACTTGCCGCCGCACTTACCACAAGCGCGACAAAAAACGATTCAAAAAAAAACGTGGTGAAAGAAATATTTGCGTTAAGAAACATTCGCAAGGCGTCCATTTGGCAAAATGCCAAGACAATCGTTAGCGCGACGATAATTTTTTCGCGGTTTTCGCGGTCGATGCCTTTAATCAGTTTGTACCGTATATATTCCCCAAAAATAACAACAGAACCGACTTGCCACAGGTTACGGATAACAATTTGCAAATTAGGGGTCATTGCGTTTCTTCCCGCGCCAAACAGAATTGCCATAGCAAGAATAACAATGCCGAACAGCGAAACAGACAAGGCGGCAAGGGTATTTGCCGCACGGTCTTTGCGCGTGGGGCGAATACTACCCATGTACACGCCTGTCACAATCGCAAGTGTCCCGAAAACAAGCGGACGGAACGCCAAACCGTAAAGCGTTACAAAATCAATTGGGATGAACAAAAAAGCCGCTTGCGTAAGAAGCAAAGAAATACATACGATTATGGTTAAATTACGGGCTTGTGTTTTCATGAGCCAACCTCCGAAACAAATATAACACAAAACATGGCGACCCGTGTGACAGGCCGCCATGTTTAAGTGCTGTAAAATTTGGAAAGAGAGGTATTAGTTTGCGGCCTCGTACACAATGTCAATCATGAGCGAGCCCAAGATGTCGTAGTCCATTATGTCGTCGAAGGAGAATGTGGATATGCCTTCCGATGCGCCGAACCATGTTACCGTTACAACAAGATTGCCTGATGTTGCGCCGGGGGCAAGTACCCCAACAAAAGCTGTGTCGTTTATGGAAACATCAAGGCTGGTGTCATTGTCAAGCCAAAAATAATCGGCGGCTGTAATGTTTGCGGGGGTTGTGCCTGTGTTTCTTGCCGTTGCCGTAAGCGTTGCAGAACCTTCGCTTGCAAACGCTATAGCCCAGTCGATTCCGTGGTTTGCATCACCGAAAAGGCTGTCTACGATTGTTGCATCGTTTACGGAAACAGAGCCTGTTCCGCTTGTTGCGGCAGATTGCCAAACAACATTTAATGTTGCATCGCCAACACCAATCATACCAAAGATTTCAAGTGTACCGGGTGTAAGCGCGAATGCCGAACCCGCAAGGAGGATACATACAGAGAGGATAGAAACAAGTGTTAATCGTTTTTGTTTTTTTGCGTTTATCATTCAAATCACCTTTCAGTTTTTAGATTTTTTTGTTAGTTAGCGAGGACGCAGATTACCAAGTGCGGTATTAAGGGTGCTTGCCGCAGTGTCAATTTGGGCTTGGGCGGCACTTGCATTGTTGTACATATTCCGCGCTTGCACCAATGTTCTTTGCATAAGCGTCCATGTTGCGGGGTTATAGTTTGCTTGCGTTCTGCCCTCTGCATCAGCTATTGCATTGCCCAACGCGCCTCTGTTTATCGGGGGCGGCGGGGGTGTAACAGCAGACGGGCGCAAGTTACCAAGTGTTGTGCTTAGATTGTTTGTTGCGGAATCAACTTGGGCTTGGGTAGCATTTGCGTTGCCGTACACATTCCGCGCCTGCACCAATGTCCTTTGCATTAGATTCCACGTTGCATCGGTGTATGCCGCACGTACTCTGCCTTCGGCATTGTAGATTGCGCTTGCAAGCGCGGTGCGGTTTATGGTTGGTACATACGGCACGTATGGTTCATACGGTTCGTATATTACCAGCGCGTTGTACGCGATACGCAGATTACTTTCTGCCGCATCAACCGCATTTTGTGCCGCGCTTTCGTTTGCAAGAACCGTTACCGCTGTGGCAAGAGCCGCCGAAAACGGTGTCCAGCTTTCGGGCGTGTAGCTTGCCTGTACGCGGGCATTTGCCGCAGTTACTTTTGCTTGCAGTGCCGCAAAGTTTACGGCAGGTACATATACGACCAGTGCATTGTACGCGCCGCGAAGGTTGCTTTCTGCCGCGTCAACCGCTTCTTGGGTTGCATTTTCATCTGCAAGAACCGTTACCGCTGTGGCAAGAGCTGTCGCAAACGGTGTCCAACTTGCGGTCGTGTAGGTTGCCTGTATACGGGCATTTGCCGCAGTTACTTTTGCCGCAAGAACTTCCCTATCAACGGGTGTTACACATTCGCAATCGGAGTAGGCAATGTGGAACTCAAGGTTAAACCAAAGGTCGGAACTGGCTTGTGCGTTTTGCCCCATCACGGCGGTTATAACATTCACGCCCGGTTGCAGTGCGTTTTCCAAGTTTGTGCGGGAAGCCGCATCATGCAGATTACCTGCCATCATTGCAGCGTATCCGGAGTCGCGGTTGTTAAAGTCGCTGTTGATATTAAATGTTCGGTTTGCTGCGTCCGAGTTGCGCCCTGCAAAATGATTCCAAGTAATTGTGTCACCCATAATAACAGGGGCGGCGGCTTGGCTTGGATTGCCTGTTGCGGTACTGCTAAACGCATTCCATCTGTAAACTTCAACGCCGTTGATGAAGATAATCATTGCATCATCAACTTGGTGTCTGCCGCCTGCGTTGCCAATGCTGTTTAAGCAAATGTGGGCAGGTACATAGAATGTACGGCTGAAGTACGTCCACGGGTGGCGGTTAGAGCCGCTGTGCATTTGATTATGCGCACCAACGCCTGTTGGGATGGTGTGTGCAAGTGTAAGACCCGAACCGCTTGCGGGTGTACCAAAGCCTGCGGCGGTAGGAATACTTGGCCATGTGGTAAACACAGCGGGGTCAAGCGAACCTGCATGGAATGCCGCGTTCATTCTGCCGTAAAAATGGTAGTAAGAGCCGAAGTCTGAAAGGATAATCATTCCTGCCGGTGGCGGTGGTGGGGGCGGTGGCGGAACAGGCTCGCCCGCTATAGTCACTTGAACTTGTGCCGTATGCCCTGCCGTGTTTGAAACGCCGTTAGGCAAAATTATTTCGCCCGATACCGTAACTGTTTGTTGTAACGGATTTTCCGGGTCAAATGCGGATTCTGAAACAAGCCAGTCTACCCTCGCGTTTACCGGCCGTGTTTGTTCGCGGTAGGTATCGGTGCGGTTACGGATTGTGCCAAGTTGTCCGCCTACGTTATTGGAAACGGTTGTTTCAATGCGTACCGTTGCGGGCAAGTTCCAGCCTGCCGCAGTTGCGGGGGCGGTTCTTGCAACGCCTGTTACTGCCGCAGGTTGTGCAACGCGCTCTATTTCGTTAGCCGCGCCGACGCCGCCCATAACAGGCACTTCAAACCCTGCGGGAACAACATTGTTATCACCGCCGCGAACGATTGTGTAAACATCCACCATAGAATGTGAACCGTCATCGTTTACTTGGTAGGTAGCAACAGAAAAACTTACGGGTGTAACATCTACAACGGTGAAATTGCGGCGGAAATTTTGGTTGTATCTTGAAAGGTAAAATCGCGGTGCCATATTACGTACATTGTAGAATCCGCTACCGCTTGCACTGTTAAACGCGATGTAAACAATGCCTGTGGGATTCAAAACTGCGTTGTGGTACGCGCCATAATTTCCGTGATGAATATTGCCGTCTGCGTCCAGCCAACGTTGGTTAAGCTGTGCGACATTGCTAATCATTTGGTGTGTGCGCGAATATGAATGGCAATGCCCATTCAGAACTATGTCAATATCATTTGCTTGGAAAACAGGAGCCCAGTTGTTGATAATTTGCATTTTTGCGGCATCTGCGCCGCTTCCGCTAAGAATCCTGTATGCAGAGTACGGCGGATGGTGGAAGGATACTACTCTCCACTCGGCGCATTCGTTTTGCGCTATCGCACTTTCAAAGAATGGTTGCCGTCCGCCTGCCCATGTGCGTGTGTTTGAATCCAGCACGATGAACAGTACATTGCCCCAACGAAACCAGTAATCGAACTGGGTTGCATTTGCCCCAAAGCGAAGGAAGTTTCCTTGCGTTACTCCCGTACCTGAGGGAATTGGGGTATTGTAGTGCTGATGCCACAACTCTTGGTTCGAGCCCGTGTTGTCGTGGTTGCCCACAACGGGGGCAAATGGCAGATTATGAAGTTGCGGCGGAGCCATCAGCAAGTCATATCTTAACTGCGAATTGCTTAGGTTTGCCGCACTTGTTCCTGATTGTGTTTGAATTTGGTCGCCCACGGATAAAATAAATTCCATTTCGGGGAAAGCATTTACAGCTACATCCAATGTGTTGCGCCAACCGATACCGTCATTCGTTAAGCCCTGAACGCCTCCCGGCGTAACACCCGGCATACCCGCATGACCTACTCCGATTTGCACATCGCCCGCTATCATGAATTGGAATGTGTCTGCTCCGCCTGTGCGGAAAGTTTTTTGGGCAGAAACACTGCTACCCGCGATTATTTCATAAACATACACAGTTTCGGGAGTAAGCCCCTCCAGTGTAACTTGGTTTACCCTGTAGCCGGTTCCGGAGCGGCGCGCAGTGTTTGTTGCGGCAACCGTTCTTGCTTCTTCAGGATAACCTTGCGGCCAAACCCTGATGCTTCCCGTACTTTGGCGCGTGTGCCATGTGAAGCGCATAACTTCCACGGTTGCACCCGGGGTAAGGTTCAAGTTCCAGTAAAACGAAGCCGCATTAAACGGCTCAATTGAAGCCGTCATTATTTCCGGCTCTGTTGTTTGTGACTGATACACCGCGCCAATCGCCGGTGTTACAGTCCCAAAAACCATGACAAACGCAACAATTAAAGACAATGCTTTTCTTCTATGCTGTGTAAGTATTTTTACAGTCATGGCGGCAATCCCTCCTCGGAGTCAATTTTTGACGCATACAGCGTCCTCAGTCTGGAGCTTAGTACAGCATAAAAAAAACCGCTATGCGGTTTTGGTAAACGTTTGGTTAAAAGTTTGTAAAATGGAGAATGTTATTTTTTTCCCTTCTCTTTGCCCGCATATACATATGAAGCAATAATAGAAGTGGCGGGCGCACACAAAACCATAGCGGCGGAAGCCGATACCGACCGCAGAACCTCTATAGCAATGTCGGATTGGTGAACCACCATATGATACGGAAAATTATTGATACGGAACATGATAAGCGTGATAAAAAACGTACCCGTAAACGCCAAAATAAGCGTGTTCGCCGACGAGCCGATTAAGTCACGCCCAATTTTCATACCCGATGCAAACAATTTTTTGAACCCCGAGTTTGGGTTTGTTTCGCTAATTTCCGCCGTTACGGAAGCAAGGGAAACCGAAACGTCCATAATCGCCCCAAGTGAAGCAATAAGAATACCGCAAAACAAAAATTCTCTAATGCCCACACCCATATCCGTTCCCGCGCCAAAAACCAAAAGCGTACTCATTTCAGGCACATTAAACCCTGTAACGTGCAACGCCGCACTTATCATCAAATAAAACAGGCAATAAAACGCAATCCCTATAACCGTTCCCGCCAAACTTACATAAGTTTTTTTCTCAAACCCCATGATTGCAATAAGCGTGACGGTTACTATAACAAAGGACAGTCCGACGGTTAAAAGCGCGGGCGGCCAACCAAAAGTGATAAGCGGAATAAGAAGGAACATTATAACCACAAACGTAAAAATAAGCCCGAACGCAGAACGCAAACCTGCCTTGCCGAACACTGCCGCAAGCAAGCCGAAAAACAAAATCACAATGACATATATTGTAGGTGCGCGTTCGTGGTCATGCACCCGCGCAAAATATTCATCGCCGTCATGCTGTTCAAACCAAAGCACAAGCCGCGTACCGGGTTGTGCAAAAACTCCGTGCTGCAAAAAAAGCTGATTGGACGCACTAACAACCTCTCCGCGCCGCGCCCCTGCCAACAGTTCCACTCGCAATTCCTGCCGCCCTATATGCCGTCCCGCTTCCGGGTTGAAAAAAGTTTCGTCCGTCACAACTTCCACAACACGCGCCGTCAAAAACTCTACGCCGATATTTCTGTTAAAACCAAAATCAATATGACTGTTTACGCCAAACCAAACCATCGCAAACATAGATATCGTGGTAATAATAAAAAACACCGCGGTTTTGTTAATTCGTTTCATTGCAAATCACGCCCCGAATTTCCTAAGATGGTTATTATCTTGCGTCTTTTCGGTAGAAGTATAATCGGCAGAAAGCTAATTTGCAAGAAATCGGCAATACTACAAATAATAATCCATTTGCGTGTCGGACGCGAAGTTAAGGCGTTTAAGCAAGCGTGTGCGCAGTTGCGCGAACTCGGACGCGCCGCGGTTTCGCGGATAGGACATGGGAACGGAAACGATTTCTGCAATGCGCCCGGGGCGCGGAGACATCACTATGATTCGGTTGCTGAGGTACACCGCCTCGTCTACATCGTGGGTGATTAGAAGCATTGTGTTGCCGCGTTCTTTCCACAGGCGGATTATTTCGTCTTGTAAGACCATGCGGGTAAAGCTGTCCAGCGCGCCCAACGGTTCGTCCAGCAGAAGAACATCCGGCGACACGGCAAGGGAACGGATAAGCGCGGCACGTTGGCGCATTCCGCCCGAAAGCTGGTGCGGGAATGAATTTGCGAAATCCGTAAGCCCCGCCGTTTCCAAAAGGGTGTCAACATCCCCGCCGAACATTTTAAATCGTCCCGCAGACTTTAGTGCAAAAACGATATTTTTGCGCACACTCATCCACGGAAACAATGTGTGTTCCTGAAAAACCATTCCCCGTGATGGGCTTGTGCCGCTTACTGTGTTTCCGCCGCATAAAACTTCGCCGTGGGTGGGCGTTTCAAGCCCCGCGATAATTCTAAGCAAAGTGGATTTTCCGCAACCGCTTGTGCCTACAATAGATACAAACTCGCCCGATTCAATCTCAAGGCTTAAATCTTCAATTGCGCAAAAATTTTCTGCCGTGTCTGCCCGCTTAAACACCTTGTTAAGGCGGTTTATTTCAATTTTTCCGTTCATATCAGCCGCCCTCCTTCCAGCGCAAAACGCGGCTTTTTATCACGTTAAGCACCGCGTTTACCGCAAAAAATGTGATACATATAATCACCACTGCACCGTACATAGCCGCGAAATCTGCCCAGCCGCGCTGCCAGTTAATGTACCAGCCAAGTCCCGCTTCCACGCCCATTAATTCCGCGATAAGAAGCGCGGTACAGGCGATAGACATTCCCTGCGTCAACCCCTGAAAAATGAAAGGGGACGACGCAGGAATTGCAACCTTAAAAATCATGCCAATCTTGGAAACGCCGAAGGTAGCCGCCGCCTCAAACGTGCCCTTGGGAACATTTAATACGCCGTTCATTGTGGTGGAAGTGACGGGATACCACACCGCCAGCGCGATAAGAAAAACCGCGCCTTGGAACAAACTTGCCGACAAAACCAAAATAACAGGCAGCCACGTTACCGCGGGAATAGAGCCTAAAACCTTTACAACAGGGCTAATCCAATACCGTATTTTTTCCGAACTCCCCGCCGCAACGCCGCAAATTATCCCAAGGGCGGCACCAATTCCGTAGCCCGTAAACAACAGCCGCAGTGAGTGAAAAACCGAACGCGCAAGAATTTCCCTGTCGCGGATTATCGCGTTAAGAATAGCGTCCGGCCACGGCACAAAGGGTTGCGGCAACATCCCCGCAGAAAGCGTTGCCCAGTCATAGGCAAGCAACAACAGCAAAACGGCGGTAAAAATCGGGGCGCGTTTCCGCAATGCTTTTGCGGCACGTTTTGAGAAAAACCCCGCAACATACCACGCGGAAAACAAAACCACAAAAAATCCCATAAACCACACGAATGTATTTGACGGCGCGTTTTGGTCTAACGCAGTAAATTGGCGAAAGTTCGGCACAAGTAAGTACTGCGCGATTATCAAAACGGAAACAACCGCGGGCAACACGGATACTAAATAATTTCTCACGTTATTCCACCCCTATGCACAGCAAACCAATCTGATGTATTCAAATTCCGCGTCGGGTAGCTGTGAAAATTGCGTTGCGATAAAATCCGAAGGCGGCAACGAAGCAAAACCGTCAAAGGAAACCGTAAACGGATGCCACACCTGCGCCTTTATTACATACGGCTCTAAGTCGGGGTTAATCACGCCCATTGCCTGATATTCTGCGATAGATACCGCAAGAGTTTGCTCCGTCAAATAATGGGGCATTCCCCAACGCCAATTGCGCATAAGCCCCGCAACGTAGTCTACATCCACCGCCGCGCTTACAAAATCGTGTTCTTTTAAGAGAAGTACTGCCGCTGTTTTGTTTTCGTCACTTGCGTCAATCCAGCGTGACGCACGGTAGACGGCGCGGGTAATTTTTGCGGCGGTTTCGGGATTTTGTGCGATAAACTGCCCTGTCATGCCAAGTACGCAGCAGGTATCATCCGCAAAATCCGCGTCGTCAAGGGAACGGATAACGCGCAAAATTCCTTCATCCACAAAGCGTTTTCCAACTTGGTCGGGGATTACCGCAACCTGCACCGTTCCGTTTTGCAAAGCAATCACCGCTTCGGCGGCGGGGAAGTCGCGCCAAGTGAAATCCTCGGGCGCAAGCCCCTGTCTGTACACAAAACGCAACGCTATATTATGAAACGCTCCGCCAATCGCGCCGCTTACTGCAATTTCCTGCCCTCGTTCAAATTCCGTTATCGCAGAATCCGCAAGCACAAACGCCGAGGCACAGCCCGTGTGCAAGCCCAAAGTAAACTGTATGTCAAGCCCTTGCGTCACGGGAACAAACCAGCCCGCAAGCATTCCCGCAACGGTATCAATATGCCCCGCCATCAATGCATCGCGGGAACTTACCAAGTCGCCCGTTACAACAATTTCTGTTTCAAGTCCTTCTTCCGCAAAAAAACCTTTAATGTGAGCAAGAGGTATCGCGCCTTGGCAAAGTCCTCCTTCAAAGCCCAAACGGATAACCCTGTCCACTTCGTTGCCCGCATTATCGCCGCAAGCCGTAAGAAATAGCAGAGCAAACATCACAAAAAACTTCCTCATGTTAATTACCTCCATTCATATATGTTTAGTATGCAATGGATTGTATTCCATATTTTCATATATGTCAAGTATGTTTTTCAAGGACTTGCAAAAATACAGCTTTTCGGTTAAAATTCATGACAGGGGAAACACGTCTTCACAAGGGAGTCAACAATGGATAATCAACGTAAAACAATTTTTTTGGTAGATGATGATATAACAAATCTGACTATTGGAAAAAAAGCGTTGTCGGGTACATATAACGTGTTTACTCTAAATTCCGCGCAGGGAATGTTTAATATGCTTGAAAACATCGCGCCGGATTTAATTTTGCTGGACGTTAATATGCCGGAGATGGACGGATATCAAGCCATAGAAATTTTAAAGGCAAACAACTACACCGCAGAAATTCCCGTTATTTTTTTAACCGCGCTGTCTGCGGAAGAAACGGAACTTAAAGGCCTTTCCATGGGCGCGGTAGACTACATTGCAAAGCCGTTTTCGCCGCCGCTTTTGTTAAAAAGGCTGGAAATTCATTTGCTTGTGCGAGAGCAAAAACATATATTGGTAGAGCAAAAGCGGGAACTTATCCTTCTAAACAGTCATTTGGAGCAAATTGTGGACGAAAAAACCACAACGGTTGTAACGCTTAAAAACGCAATTCTTTCCACAATGGCAGAACTTGTGGAGTATAGGGACGCGATAACGGGCGGCCATATAGTTCGCACACAGCAGTATATAAAAGTTCTGATGGACGCAATGAAAGAACACGACGTGTATAAGCGCGAAGTTTCGCTGATGGACGAAGACCATGTTTTGCTGTCTTGCCAGTTGCACGATGTTGGCAAGATTTCCGTAAGCGACGCTATTTTAAACAAGCCCGCAAAACTTGACCCCGAAGAGTTTGAAATAATCAAAAAGCATACAACTTTTGGCGGCAAAGTAATCCAACGCCTCATAGATAAAACGTCAGAATCCGATTTTTTGGAATACGCTAAAATTTTTGCCGTGGCACACCACGAAAAATGGGACGGAAGCGGCTATCCCGAAGGCTTGGCAGGCGAAACGATACCGCTTTTGGGGCGCATGATGGCAATAGGCGATGTATACGATGCCCTCGTTGAAACACGCCCGTACAAAGCCGCTTTCAACCACGAAAAAGCCACGGCAATTATACTTGAAGGGCGCGGCACCCATTTCGACCCTCAGCTTGTGGACTTGTTTGAAAAAATCAATCCTGAATTTAACCGTATTTCTGAGGAAATTAAGGGGTAGAAGTATGATACACAAGTTAGTAAATAACCTAACGGTAAAGTCCCGCATTGTAATTATTGTCGCAATGGTTGTAACAGTTGCAACCGTGGCACTTACATCCATCAGGGCAGAGCAAATTCGGGAACAAATGAATTTGCTTCTGGAGGAACGGTTACAGGGCAACGCAAACATGACTTTCGGCATCTTTGATACCGTGGGGCATTACACATGGTGGACGCTTGATATTGCAACAGCACACGCACGCCGCCGGCTTATCGGCGAAAACTACGATATAAACTGGCAACTTGTAACCATATTAAACGGCTTAAACCGCGAGGCGGGCGGCTTTCCGTTTTACGAAAACATGGCGGCTTTTGACGCTAATTTGAATTTACGGGCAATAGCCGTTCCCGACGGTGACGTGCCTGATATTTTAATGTTTCCGCAATATTTCGAGGAAATAAAGGCGGGGAACTGGGTTTCTCCCGTGTTTGAAAGCCCCGTAAGCGGGCAGTTGCAGTTCATGTTTACACAACCCGTAATGGTTGGCGATGAGGTGCTTGGTTTTGTTGCGCTAACGGGCAACACGCAACGCATGGAATTTTTCCTGCGGGAGTTTATTCAGGCATACGACAGCTTCATTAACATTGCAGACCGTTCCGGCGTTATCTTTTTTTCCACCCGTCCCGAAGCTTACACAGGCCGCCACGTAAACGACCTTGGTGTAATAGAAGCTTTCGGCGAAATTCCCATGGATACGATGTTCTTCCACAATTCCGCACTAACGGGCATAGACAAAGTTGCGTACGTAACCCACGATGCGGGGCTTAACTGGACTATCGTAAGTTTTTTTGATGCCGACGCGGTAGAGGACGTATACGCCATGATTGTACAAGAGGTGCGCCTTACCGTAACGGGAATTGTTTTGGGTGCGATACTTATTGTGCTTATCATTCACCGTTCGTTAAAGCCGCTTAAAGGTTTGTCCGACAGCGCGAAGGAAGTTGCGCGGGGCAATGTTGATGTACAATTTCGCGTTAAGCGCAACGACGAAATGAGCCAAGTAGCAAACGCGTTTTTAGAAATTGTACGCACTTTGAATATCCTTCTTGATAATTTTAAAAATGCCGAAAATGCCATGACCAGCGGCGACACAGCCTACAAATTTGAAGACTCGCACCTTGGCGGCATTTACGACGAGATGTTAAAAAGCACAAACAATATAGTAAAGCACGTGCAAGAATCACAGCGCAGAGCCGAAAACGCTTCAAAAGCAAAAAGCGATTTCCTGTCTAAAATGAGCCACGAAATCCGCACACCCATGAATGCCATAGTTGGCATGACAGAACTTATTTTGCGCGAAAATCTTTCGCCCGCCGCACAAGAGCAAGCTACAACCATAAGGCAATCGGGCAATCATTTGCTGTCTATCATCAACGATATCCTTGACCTTTCAAAAGTTGAAAGCGGCAAGCTGGAACTTGCCAATTCGGAATATCTGTTCCATTCCACCATACAGGATGTTATAAATATCATAAAAATGCGTATGTCCAGCCCTGATGTTCGGTTTGCGGTGTATATGCAACACAACATCCCCTCAATGCTTTTCGGTGACGAAGTGCGGGTGCGGCAAGTTTTGCTTAACATTTTAACAAACGCGCTGAAATACACGCGTGAGGGGCATTTTTCCCTTGACGTTACGGGCAAGAAAAGCGGCGATACCGTTATGCTTGTAATGAAAATCCGCGACACGGGGCTTGGCATAAAACCCGAAGATTTGGACGCGCTTTTTGGCGAATTTAATCAGTTCGATTTCGAGAAAAACCGCAATGTGGAAGGCACGGGGCTGGGGCTTGCCATCACAAAAAATCTTGTTGAACTAATGGGCGGAAGCATAGATGTTACAAGCGTTTACGGCGAGGGCAGTGAGTTTACAGTCACCATCCCGCAAAAATTTATATGCGAAGACGTTGCCCCGCATTTTGTGGATAAAAAGGTTTTGCTGTATTGCCGCACGCAACTTATAGCGGATTATATCGCAAGGTCACTTGCGGATTTGCGCGTGCAGTACGAAATTCCGAAAAACGAATACGAACTGCAAACCGCGCTTGAAAGCGGCGATTGGGATTTTATTTTTGCGGAAGCGGATTTAACCTATGTTGCGCAAAAAGCGGCTAAGGCAAGCGGGTTTGCCCCCAAAATTGTAATGCTTTCGGACTCCTACGATGCGACTTACGAAGTGCGGGACGGGCAAGATTTTACGCTTCTTATCATGCCCGCGTATTTTATTTCGATAGTGAATGTGCTTAACGGGCGCGATGCGGATTATGCCGTAAACAACCAAGGTGCAGAGCAGTTTATTGCCCCCGATGCAAAAATTCTTATTGTGGATGACATTGCCACAAACCTTAAAGTTGGCGAGGGGCTTCTTAAATTATATTGCGTTGATGTTGACACTTGCCTAAGCGGACGCGATGCTATCGCCGCAGTTATGGCAGAGGATTACGATTTGGTTTTGATGGACCACATGATGCCCGAAATGGACGGCGTGGAAACCGTAAAAATTATTCGCAAGCTTGGCGACAAATATCTTGATATACCAATTGTTGCACTAACCGCAAACGCAATAATTGGTGCGAGAGAAATGTTTTTGGAAAACGGGTTTGACGATTTCTTGTCAAAACCCATTGAACTGGGTAAACTAAACAGCATTTTGTCCAAGTGGATTCCCAAGGAGAAGCAGCTGCAAGGCGCGATTACACAGCAACCGCAGGAAGCACCCCCCGCGGAAATAAGCATAGACGGCGTGGACATAGCACAAGGGATTTCCTTCTGCGGCGGAAGTTTTGCAGACTATTTGGAAATTTTGTCTGTGTTCATGAAAAACGGAAACGCCAAAGTTGCAGAGCTTGAAAGTTGCGTAGCAGCGGGCAATATTTCGTTGTACACTACCTATGTACACGCGGTAAAATCTGCAAGCGCAAACATAGGCGCGTCTGCCCTTTCTTCGGAGGCGAAGGTTTTGGAATTTGCGGGCATTGCAGGAAACATGGACTTTATTACAAAAAACAATCCCGCGTTTATCGCAAATCTTAAAAAATTACTTGCGGGCATAGACGAAGTGATTTCTGCAAAGTCTATCGCAGAGAACCGTACCTTTGACGAAGATTGGCTTTCGGAACAGCTTACGGCACTAAAAGCCGCCCTTGCTTCCTTCGACTTGGGCGCGATTGACGACATAACCGAGTCGCTTCAACCATATACATCTCACCCAACCAAAGGCGAAACACTGGACGATATCTTGCAAAAAACTTTCATTGGGCAGTACAATGAAGCACAGGCACGGATAGATGGACTATTATAAAAAAAGGAGCATGAAAAATGAAAACCGAAAAATACCAACTTAACAAAAACCTTGCGCAAATGTTAAAAGGTGGCGCGATAATGGACGTAAGTTCGCCGGAGCAAGCGCGCATTGCAGAAAAAGCAGGGGCTTGCGCGGTAATGGCACTGGAGCGCATACCCGCAGACATTAGGGCGGCGGGCGGTGTTTCCCGCATGAGCGACCCCAAAATGATAAAGGAAATTCAGGCGGCGGTGTCCATTCCCGTTATGGCAAAGGTGCGCATCGGGCATTTTATGGAAGCACAAATTCTGCAAGCAATCGAAATTGATTATATAGACGAAAGCGAAGTTCTGTCCCCTGCGGATGATGCATTTCACGTGGATAAATCGCAGTTTGAAGTGCCGTTCGTTTGCGGCGCGAAAGACCTTGGAGAAGCCCTGCGCCGCATACAAGAGGGTGCATCCATGATACGCACCAAGGGCGAAGCGGGAACGGGTGACGTTGTACAAGCCGTGCGCCATATGCGCAAAATGATGGGCGAAATACGCGCACTTACGGTAAAATCCGCCGATGAATTGTATGATGCGGCAAAGCAACTTGCCGTGCCATATGAACTTGTAAAATACGTTGCTGAAAACGGCAGGCTTCCCGTTGTAATGTTTTCGGCGGGCGGGGTTGCAACCCCTGCGGATGCCGCACTCATGATGCATTTGGGCGCGGAGGGCGTTTTTGTCGGCTCGGGCATTTTCAAGTCGGGTAATCCTGAAAAACGCGCCGCTGCAATTGTACAAGCCGTTACCAATTTCAAAGACGCGAAACTTCTTGCGGAAATCTCCGAAGATTTGGGAGAAGCAATGGTTGGCATAAACGAAAACGAAATTAAAATTCTAATGGCGGAGCGCGGTAAATAATGCGCAAAAAAATAGGCGTTTTGGCGTTGCAGGGCGCGTTCATAGAGCATATTCATATGCTGGAAAAACTGGGCGCAACGCCTGTGGAAATAAGGCAAAAAAGTGACTTCACCCCAGCCTTGGACGGGATAATTTTGCCCGGCGGGGAAAGCACGGTTATGGGCAATCTTCTGCACAAAACAGGGCTGTTCGAGCCGTTGCGCAACGCCCTTGCGGAAGGTTTGCCCGCCCTTGGCACTTGCGCGGGGCTTATTCTTATGGCAAAAAACGCGGAGGATTCCGCGCATAAGCATTTGTGTGTGCTGGGCGTTACCGTCCGCCGTCATGGTTTTGGGCGGCAGATTAACAGCTTCAGCACAGAGGGCGATTTTGCGGGGCAGGGGCAAGTGCCGATGGTTTTCATTCGCGGCCCGTACATTACGGCTGTGGAGGACGGCGTTGAAATTTTAGCAACCGCGCAAGATAAAATTGTCGCTGTGCGGCAAAAAAATTTGCTGGGCATTGCCTTCCACCCCGAACTCACGGGCGATACAACGGTTCATGAATTTTTTTTAAAAAAAGTGTTGACAAATGATTAAAGCTGTGTAACAATCTTCTCAGGCAATGGTGCCGAGGAAACCCAATGGAGGTGTTCCCCGGCATTTTTTATATTTTAATTTTTCAAGTAAACAACAAAGGCGTTGTGGTTCTTTAGAACCATGCGCCTTTTTGCGTTTAGCACGAAAAAATGAGAGGGAGATTTTTATGAAAAACGTACCTGAACTGTTTGGAAGCATGGTGTTTAATGACGCGGTAATGCAGGCGCGCCTTCCGAAAGATATTTACAAAGCACTCAAGAAAACAATGCAGATTGGCACACACTTGGAGTTGGACGTTGCAAACGTGGTTGCCAACGCCATGAAAGACTGGGCGGTGGAAAAAGGCGCGACACACTTTACGCACTGGTTTCAGCCCATGACGGGCGTAACCGCCGAAAAGCACGACAGTTTTATTTCGCCAAGCGGCGACGGGAAAGTTATCATGGAGTTTTCGGGCAAGGAGCTTGTGCGCGGCGAACCGGATGCGTCCAGTTTTCCGTCAGGCGGGTTGCGCTGTACCTTTGAAGCGAGGGGCTATACCGTTTGGGATACAACGTCTTTCGCGTTTATAAAAGATGATTCTTTGTACATTCCCACCGCGTTTTGTTCATACGGCGGTGAGGCACTGGATAAAAAAACTCCGCTTCTTCGCTCCATGGAAGCAATAAACAAACAGGCATTGCGCATACTAAAACTCTTCGGCAACAAAACGGCGAAAAACGTAAGTACAACCGTTGGCGCAGAGCAGGAGTATTTCCTCATAGATAAAGAAGTTTACCTAAAACGCCCCGATTTAATTTACACAGGACGTACACTTTTTGGGGCAAGCCCCCCGAAAGGACAGGAGCTTGATGACCACTACTTTGGCGCGATAAAGCCGCGTGTTGCCGCATTTATGAAAGACTTTGAAGAAGAAATGTGGAAGCTGGGCATTACGGCAAAAACAAAACACAACGAGGTTGCCCCCGCACAGCACGAATTCGCACCGATTTTTGCAACAACGAATATCGCAACAGACCATAACCAGCTTGCAATGGAGCTTCTTAAAATTGTGGCGGGGCGGCACGGGCTGGTGTGCTTGCTTCACGAAAAACCGTTCGCGGGCGTAAACGGAAGCGGCAAGCACAACAACTGGGCAATTTCCACAGACACGGGCGCGAATCTCTTAGAGCCGGGCGAAACCCCATACGAAAACGCGCAGTTTCTTCTGTTCCTTGTGGCGGTAATTAAAGCCGTGGACGAATATCAAGATTTGCTGCGGGTTTCCGTTGCCAACGCGGGCAACGACCACCGTCTTGGCGCAAACGAAGCACCGCCCGCTATCGTTTCCATGTTCCTTGGCGACGAGCTTACGGGAATTTTGGACGCGATTGAATCAGGCGCGGAGTATCTGGGTCCCGATAAAAAACCCATGGAAATTGGCGTAACGGTTCTGCCGCACTTCCCCAAAGATACAACAGACCGCAACAGAACGTCACCGTTTGCGTTCACGGGCAACAAATTTGAATTTAGAATGCTGGGTTCTACATTCTCCACGGCGGGCGCAAATATCGCGCTAAACACTGCCGTTGCCGAAGTACTAAACGAATTTGCAGATATCCTTGAAAGTTCTCTTAACTTTAACGCAGACCTTGCCGCGCTTGTGAAAAAAACAATAAAAGCGCACAAGCGAATCATCTTTAACGGCAACAACTACGCCGAAGAATGGGTAACGGAAGCCGAAAAACGCGGCCTTTCCAACCTGCGCACCACCCCCGATGCACTGCCGACATTTATCGCACAAAAGAACATCGACCTATTCACAAAGCATCACGTTTTCACAGAGCCGGAAATAAATTCCCGCTATGAAATCCTCATGGAAAGCTATTGCAAAACCATTCACATTGAGGCACTAACCATGGTGGATATCGTAAACGAAGAAATTATCCCCGCCGCAGTAAATTATCAGAATGATTTGGCAAAACTGCTTGAACGCAAGAAAGCCTTGGGCGATTTCGACTGCACCATGGAAGAACGCTTGCTTGCGAAAACTTCCAAACTTTGTACCTGCTTAATTAAAAAGCTGGACACCTTGGAAGCCGCAATCTTAAAAAGCGGCGAAGACCACGATATTCTCGCACACGCTAAATTCTACCGTGACGAAGTTTTTACCGCTATGAACGTACTTCGCCTTACAGCCGACCAGCTTGAAACCTGTGTTTCTAAAAAGCACTGGCCGCTGCCGTCTTACGGCGAACTGTTGTACAGCGTGAGTTAGTTAAAACCTCGGGGACTCCGTCCCCTCGTGGGGGAGCGGGGGCAACGCCCCCGCGAACTAAAAAAAAGGGAGGAATTAAAATGTTAGGTATCGTATTGGTAATGGTAGGTTTTGTTCTGTTTCACAATGCATGGTTTGGGCTTTTCGGAGAAGTTAAAGGCGAAAAAGCCGGCGCAACCCTATCTGTTGTAAATTTCTTGGGCGGTGCTGTAATTTTGGCGGCGGCGTTGTATACGTTGTGGCAAGGCGAAGGGCATTTTACGGCAATGATATATTTTATGGTGGGGCTTACGTACATTTACATCGGCTTCGACCATGTGTATGGCCTTGACCCCAAAGCCTTTGGTGTGTTTTGCTTAACGGGCGCAATCGCGTTGTTTATGGGCGGTGTGCTAACGCTTGAAGGCGGACTGGAAACTTGGCGGGAAATTTGGCTTTTGGCTTGCTGGTTTTCTTGGGCATTCCTGTGGTTTATACTATTTGTGGAATGCACATTCGAGAAAAAATTTGGTAAACTTACTGCGTTTACTTGTTTGGCAACAACTTTTTACACGGGCTGGATTCCCGGCTTCATGATGTTGGCAGGATGGTGGTAAAATGTATAGGACGCATAATTGCGGAGAATTGCGGAAAGACTCAACAGGCCGGCGGGTAACACTCGCCGGCTGGATTGATACTATCCGCGACCACGGCGGTGTGGAATTTATACACCTGAGGGATATGTTTGGCGTTACACAAATTGTATTTGATAACCCGGAAGACGCGCAGGGATTGGGGCGCGAATTTGTGATTTCTGTGGAGGGCGTTGTGCGGGAGCGCAGTGGCGAAACCGTAAACGAAAAACTCCCCACGGGTGAAGTTGAGCTTTGCGTGGAAAAGCTTACGGTGCTTGGCACATCACTTCCCATGCTTCCCTTTGCGGTTGATGAATCTACCGAAACGCGGGAAGATGTACGGTTAAAGTACCGCTTTTTGGATTTGCGTAACCCAACCGTGCAAGCGAAAATTATAAAGCGTTCGGAAATTATCCGCTTTATGCGGCGGCAAATGGAGGACATGGGCTTTTTGGAAATTCAAACGCCCATTCTAACATCGTCATCGCCCGAGGGTGCTAGGGATTATCTTGTGCCAAGCCGCAAGCACCACGGAATGTTTTATGCCTTGCCTCAAGCCCCGCAAATTTTTAAGCAGTTGCTTATGGTAAGCGGGTTTGACAAATATTTTCAGGTCGCGCCGTGTTTCCGAGACGAGGACGCCCGCGCAGACCGCTCCCCCGGGGAGTTCTACCAGCTTGATTTTGAAATGGCATTTGCCACGCAAGATGATGTTTTTGCCGTGGCAGAAAAAGTTTTGCACGAAACCTTTGTAAAATTTGCGAATGGCAAAAGCGTAACCGCGCCGCAATTCCCGCGTATTCCTTACGCCGAATGTATGTTAAAATACGGAACAGACAAGCCCGACCTGCGCAACCCCCTACTAATCACAGACTTGACCAAATTCTTTGAAGGCGTAGATTTCGCGCCGTTTAAAGGCAAGCCCGTGCGCGGAATTGCCGCGCCAAACTGCGCAACACAGTCCAAGTCCTTCTTTGAAAAAATGCTGACCTTCGCCACAGAAGAAGTTGGAATGGCGGGGCTTGGCTATATTTCTGTGTTGGAAGGGATGGCGTTAAAAGGGCCTATTGTAAAATTTCTTTCGGAAGAAAAACAGAGTGAGTTAATTTCCATGCTGGAACTGAAAGAAAATGACACACTGTTTTTCATTTGCGACTCGCCGCAAAATGTGGATAAATTTGCGGGGCAAATCCGCACACAGCTTGGCGAACGCCTACAGCTTTTGGAGGACGCATTCAGATTCTGTTTCGTCACGGACTTCCCCATGTACGAGAAAAACCCTGACACGGGCGCGGTAGAATTTTCGCACAATCCGTTTTCCATGCCGCAAAGCGATATTTTTACCGCAGACCCGCTTCAAATAAAGGCGTATCAGTACGATATTGTGTGCAACGGCGTGGAACTTTCCAGCGGCGCGGTGCGCAACCACCGCCCCGATATCATGATAAAAGCCTTTGAAATCGCGGGCTACACCAAGGACGATATCATGGAAAAATTCCCTGCGTTGTTCGGCGCGTTTCATTACGGTGCGCCGCCCCATGCGGGCATGGCCCCCGGTATCGACAGAATCGTAATGCTTCTTACGGAACAGGAAAGCATCCGCGAAGTAATCGCGTTCCCCATGAACGCGAACGCGCAGGACGTACTAATGGGCGCACCCGGCGAAGTAACAGAGCAGCAACTACGCGAAGCACACATTAAAATCAGAGGTGTGATTTAATGCTGATTGACAAAAAAACGGTTGATTATGTCGCGGGCTTGTCCCGAATTCAACTGGACGAATCGCAAACCGAGTTAATGCAAACGGAACTTGGCAAAATTCTGGATTACATGAAGATTTTGCAAAACGTGAACACAGAGGGCGTAGAGCCGCTTTCTCACGTATTTTCCATGACAAACGTAACCCGCCCCGACGAAGTAACGGGGCATTTTAAGCGTGAACATTTGCTTGCAAACGCCCCCGACCGCACAGACGAAGCATTTGTTGTACCAAAGGCGGTGGACGTATGATGAACCTAACAGCCCTGCAACTGGGCGAAAAAATACGGGCAGGCGAAATAGGCGTTGCGGAAGCGGTTACGGCGGCTTTGGGCGCGGCGGAAAACAGTCGCACAAACGCTTTCGTTACCCTTGCCGACAAAGAAAAATGCCTGTCGCAAGCCGACACTATTCAGAAAAAAATAAGTACGGGCGAATTAACATCACCCCTTGCGGGCGTTCCAATCGGCATAAAAGATAACATCTGCACAAGCGGGCTTCGCACAACTTGTGCGTCCAAAATGCTTGATAATTTCATTCCGCCATACAGTGCCACCGCCGTTGAAAAACTGGAAAACGCGGGGCTTATTGTCGTTGGCAAATTAAATATGGACGAGTTCGGAATGGGCTCAACCTCCGAGACTTCGCACTATGGCGCGGTGAAAAACCCTCATGATGAAAACCGTGTATCGGGCGGTTCTTCGGGCGGGTGTGCGGCGGCTGTTGCGGCAAACGAAACTTTCATCTCCCTTGGCACAGACACGGGCGGAAGCATTCGGCAACCCGCGTCTTACTGCGGCGTAACGGGCTTTAAGCCCACATACGGTGCGGTTTCGCGCCATGGGCTTATCGCCTATGCGTCATCACTGGATCAAATCGGCCCTATCGCAAAAAACGCGGCAGACTGCGCAGAAATTCACAAAATTATCGCAGGGCGCGACCCAAAAGACGGCACCTCTTTAGACCTACCTGAAACCGCCTGCATAAAAGGTGTTATAGGAAAAAAAATAGCCATACCCGAAGATTGTTTAATCGGCAACGGCGTTGATGAAGACGTGAAAAATAATATACTTGAAACCGCAAAAAAGTTTACTGAAATGGGTGCGAGTATAGATTATATAAAGCTTCCGTTTAACGAATATGTAATCCCCGCATACTATATAATCGCCACTGCGGAAGCAAGTTCCAATCTTTCGCGCTATGACGGCGTAAAGTACGGCTTTCGTTCGGAAGGCGCGAACAGCCTTCTGCAAACGTACAACGCCACCCGCGCAGAGGGCTTTGGCATGGAGGTAATCAAGCGCATTTTGCTGGGTACTTTTGTGCTTTCGTCTGGCTTTTACGATGCGTATTACAAAAAGGCGTTGCAGGTAAAGGCGTTGATTCGCAAGCATTTTGCCGAAACATTCTATAATTATGACGCAATCCTATGCCCTGTCGCGCCTACCACCGCGCCGATTTTGGGCGAAAGTCTAAGCGACCCGCTGAAAATGTATCTTTCGGATATCTTCACCGTTACGGCAAACCTTGCGGGCTTGCCAGCCATTTCCATTCCATGCGGCAAAGACGCAAACGGATTGCCCATTGGGGCGCAAATAATCAGCGACGTAATGAAAGATAAAGTTGTGCTGGGCTTGGCACAGGCGTATCAGGGGGTGCAGCAATGAATTGGGATATAGTTATCGGCTTGGAAATTCATGTAGAACTTTCCACGGCCTCAAAGATTTTTTGCGGATGCTCCACCGCGTTCGGCGGCGAGCCAAACACGCAATGCTGTCCCGTTTGCATTGGAATGCCGGGAACGCTTCCCGTGCTTAACACCCGCGTTTTGGACTTTGCCGTAAAAGCGGGGCTTGCTTTAAATTGCCAAATTACCCGCTACAATAAGTTCGACCGCAAAAATTATTTTTATCCTGATTTGCCAAAAGCGTATCAAATTTCGCAACTGCATTTGCCATTTGCACGAAACGGTTTTGTTGACATCGGCGATAAAAAAATAAGAATCCACGAAATTCACATGGAAGAAGACGCGGGAAAACTGATTCACTCAAGCGGAAAAACTTTCTTGGATTACAACCGTTGCGGCGTTCCGCTAATCGAAATAGTAACCGAACCCGACATGACTTGTGCGGAGGAAGTTATCGCTTGCCTTACGTCCGTAAAATCCATGCTGGAATACTTGGAAGTATCCGACTGCCAAATGCAGGAGGGTTCTCTTCGCGCAGATGTGAATTTGTCTGTAAAACCGAAGGGCAGCACGGAATTCGGCACGCGCACCGAAATGAAAAATATCAACTCGTTCAAAGCAATCGAAAGGGCAATTGCATATGAATCGCGGCGGCAAATAGAAGTAATTTCAAGCGGCGGCGAAATTTCACAGGAAACCCGCCGTTGGGACGACAACGCGGGAGAATCTTTCGTCATGCGCTCCAAGGAAAACGCGCCCGATTATCGCTACTTCCCAGACCCGGACATCCCGCCGATTTCCTTTACAGATGAATTTATCGCAAGCATTCAAGAAAATCAGCCCGAATTTGCAAAAGAAAAAGCCGCCCGTTTTGCGGCGGAATACGGGCTAACCCCCAAAGACGCGGCAATCCTAACCACGGACAAAAACACGGCACAGTTGTATGAAGAAACGGCAAAATCCGCATCACCAAAGGAAACCGCCGTTTGGATGCTGGGCGAAATGATGTATCTGGCAAGCACCACAGGCGCGAAACCGAAAATCACGCCGCCCCCCTTTGCAGAATTTATCAACGCCGTAACGGGCGGCAAAACAAACCGCACCGCAGGAAAGCAGGTTTTTGAATATGTATTCGGCGGCGGCGAAGACGTTGCGGGATATATAGAAAAACACGGGCTTGCCCAAATCAACGATGACGCAAGCATTGCCGCCATTGTAGAAAAAGTGCTTGCCGCAAATGCAGACGCCGTAGCGGAATACAAAAGCGGCAAAGAAAAAGCATTCGGCTTTTTGGTTGGGCAAACCATGAAGGAACTAAAGGGCAAAGGAAACCCCGCCTTGGTGAACGCCGCGCTGAAAAAGCATTTTACGGAGTCTTAAGAATTACGTCCATGATACCCGCAATGCCGTCGGTTAGTTGGTGGTTGGACATGGTATCGGTGAAATTTTGGCGGGAAGAATAGAGGGCAAGTATTTCAGATGTAAGTGTTTGCGGGGTCATTTTTTCCTCGTGAAGTACGGCAGAGAAGCCTTGATTTTTGAATGAATCTGCGTTTTGAATTTGGTCGCCGCGGCTTTTTCCCTTGGGCAGAGGGATTAAAAGGTGCGGCTTTTTTAGTGCAAGAAGTTCAAAAATCGTGTTCGCGCCTGCGCGGGAAATTACGATATCTGCGGCGGCAAGAATGTCGGGCATGGTATCTGTGAGGTATTCAAATTCTACATATCCCGCCGAGTTTATGCCCGAAAGATGGCCTTTCCCGCACAAATGGATTACGCGGAATTTTTCCAAAAGGGCGGGCAAAGCTTCGCGAACGCAAGCATTTATTGCCGCCGCGCCTTGGCTACCGCCTGTTACAAGCAAGACGGGTTTTCCGCCCAATTCAAAGCCCGCCGATTTTAGGCCGTACAAGCGGTCGCCGCCCGCAAGTGCTTGCCGAATAGGCGTTCCCGTCAGCACCGCCTTGTCGCCGCTTGGGAGAAATTTAAGTGTTTCGGGAAACGATACGCAAATTTTGGACGCAAACGGCATTACTAAGCGGTTTGCAAGCCCCGGCGAGATATCCGATTCGTGAATTACACAGCGCACGCCGCACAGCCGCGCCGCAGTGATTACGGGAACTACAACAAATCCGCCCTTGGAAAAAATAATATCGGGCTTGATTTTTCTTATTATTTTCATTGCGTCGCCCAAACCCTTTGCAACACGAAAAATATCCGTAAAGTTTTTAACATCAAAGTAACGCCTAAGCTTTCCCGATGATATACTGTAGTAGGGCAAGCCTGCGGATTCTACCAATCCGCGTTCTATTCCTTCGTGGCTTCCGATATAATGTACTTCAAAGTTTGCGGCTTTTAGTGCAGGAAGTAGCGCAAGGTTTGGGATAACGTGCCCTGCTGTTCCTCCCCCGGTTAGAATAATTTTTTTCACTATTTCACCCATTTCGTGGAACTGTGGTATTCCGCGCTTTCTACTGATATAATCTCATTATATCTAAATTTTGCGGCGTGTGAAGTACTGCTTGAACAAGGAACATGGAGAATCATATATGACAAGACTAATTGCATTTTTGGCGTTGGTTTTTTTGCTTGCAGGTTGCGGCAGATTTGGGAACGAAATTCTGCCCATGCCGCAATATACGGGCGAAGAAATCAGCGGCTATTTTGAAATGTCGGATGTCGCGCCGAAACAGGTGGAGATATCGGCACCAATTGAAGTGCCTCCCCCCGAAGTTCCGCGTTACAACGAGTATCGAATTTCGTTGGACGTGAACCCCGAAAAGCGCGTTGTTTCGGGCATTTCTCATATTACGTTTACAAACCGTGCGTCTGTTCCATTGGATGACATTGTGTTGCGCGTTTTTTTGGATGCCTACATGAAAATCCAATACGCGTTTTTGGATAACGAGCCGCTGGAATTTGAACTTGACGAAACGGTTTTGCGGCTTATTTTGCCCGAGCCGTTACAACCCCACGCCACGGTTCAAATTCTGTTGCAGTATAATGCGAGCGTGCCGAAAACCGCGCACCTCACGGGCGGCAATGATTACGCTTTGTGGTTTGGAATGTTTCTGCCTGTCCTGTCCGTTTTCGACGAACAAGACGGCTGGTTTACGCGGGCATTTTACCCCGTTGGCAATCCGTTTTTGCTTGAAACGGCAAATTTTCGTGTGGACATTACAACCCCTGCGCGGTATGTTGTTGTGGGAACAGGCTTGCGCACCGAGGAGGTAATAAGCGATACCGACACACGAATTACAAACTTCGCGGCGCATCAAGCGCGGGACTTTTCGTTTGCGGTTTCGCCGTATTTCCGCCACGTGTACACCTCCACAAAAAGCGGCATTGACATCCACTTATATTATTACACCAAAACGCTGTTTACAGACGAAATTCTTGATATCGCCCGCAGAACCATGGAGTTTTTTGAGGCGCGTGTCGGTGTTTTTCCCCTTGGAAAGGTGACAATCGTAGAGGCAGATTTGCCCCAAGACAGCGTATCTTTTTCCCAAATGGTATTTGCAAATTCCTCATATTTGACGCACAGCGAACGATATTGGGCAGTGGCACACGGCCTTGGAAACCAGTGGCTTGCAAACATCATAGGTACAAACAGAATTACCGAACCGTGGCTGACAGAAGGCCTAACGCGCTTCATACAGGCGGGCATCTTCTACCCAACCCCGCAAGCCTTTCGCGACCGAATGGAGCGCGAACACGCTTCCATCGAAGCGCGCACAACCCTGTTCATAAATCGCGGCTTGGATGCATCTCCAAACCGCGCCCATTTCGCCCACACCCACGGGCGCAAGGCAATGCTGATGACTTACGCCCTCCACCACCGCATGGGCGATGACCTTTTTTGGCAATTTATCAACGCCTACTACCAAAACTTCTCCTTCGCCATCGCCACACAATCCGACTTCATAGCCCTTGCCGAAGAACTCTACGGCGCAAGCCTGCAAGCATTATTCGACGAGTGGATGACAGTCGGAACTGTACCGGAGTTGCCGTAGGTTTTTAAGACCGTGGGGCAATGAAGTGAGCAGTTTACTGCGAACGGCGGCACCCCCAAACACCCCGCAAACTTTTTGAAAAAAGTTTGAACAAAAACTTTAAATTTTGACTGGCGATAAGCTATATCGCATAATCAAAAACCCGCCGCGAAAATTCGCGGCGGGTTTTTAGTTAAAGTTTTGATGAAACTTTTTCAAAAGTTTCCGGGGGTCGGGGCGGAGCCCCGAGAACTTTTTTTAATTATCCCACAAACTCACAACTTCAAAGCCGCTGTTTTCCAGCGAATCAAAGATGTGGCCGTATAGTACGTGTAGCGCGCCCATTGTTATGAAGAAGGTGGTGGGCTCTTGGGTTTCGCGCAGTAGGCGTTCTATTTCTGCGGCGAAGATTGCGCAACGTGCAAGAATTGTGGTTTCGTACATAAACTGCCCGTACAGGCTGTTGGCGGCTTCTTCGACAAGGGGACGTATTGTCTCACGGTAAAGCCACTCTGCGTCTTGGGCTTCGTATGCTTCCACCATGTTCATATTGAGGGTATCTTCCTTGAATTGGGCAAAGTCCGGGAATTCTTCAAAGGCGGAAATTGCCACGTCGTCGGGCATATCCAGCCCCAGTTCCAACTCGCGTAACACGGTGTTAAGCCCGGCTATTTGGCGGTTATTTGCTTCGGCAAAGTCGAAGATGTACGTGTCCACAGAGTAATCTGCATCTATGCCCAAAAGCGGCAAACCTTCAATCAAGGTGATAAAGTAAAGCGCGAATGCGGGCGAAAAAATCGAAATCATATCGTAGTTTATTTGCGGATATGTTTCCAGCATTGCGTAAAAATGCGCAAAGACGTCGGTACCCCCGCAAGCCGTAAACATAAGCATTGCAAAAACCGCACACAACAACAGATATTTTCTCATAAATTTATCTCCTAATTGAAAACCGCGCATTTCGCGCGGTTTTAAGTTAAAGTTTTTTGCCGAACTTTTTTTCAAAAAAGTTCGCAGGGGTGTGGGGACGGAGTCCCCACGGTTTTAAAACACAGGTACAACCGCGCCTTCAAAGCGTTCCAATATGAAATTGTAAACACGTTCGGTTTTGAGTGTTTCAACAAGAATTGTTATGGCTTCGTCGTTTGCATTTTCGGGGCGTGTTGCAACAATGTTTGCGAAAGGCGAATTTACGTCTTCCATGAAAAGGGAGTCACGCATTGGGTTCAGCCCAACGCCCAGCGCGAAGTTGGTATTGATAACAGCGATGTCTACCTCGCCAAGTGCAACGGGAACAATGGGGGCTTCAAGCTCTATAATTTCCAGCCCGAGGGGGTTGTAGATGATATCGCTTACCATTGCGCGAACGCCCAAGCCTTCGGTTATGCCGATAAGCCCTGCGGATTCCAGCACTGCAAGAGCGCGTCCGCCGTTTACAGCGTCGTTGGGAATTGCAACGCGGCCGCCTTGCGGCACTTGTGACACATCCGTCAAGTTTTCGGAATAAATGCTCATGGGTTCGATATGGATATCCGCAACGCGTGTTAATTGGTTGCCGCTATTTTCAATCCAGTTAAGCAAAAACGGATAGTGTTGGAAATAATTTACGTCAATTTGCCTGTCGTGCAACGCAGGGTTTACCAACACAAATTCCGTAAATTCCACGATATCCAAAATTACGCCGCGAGCCGCTAAATCATCCGCGATGTATTCCAAAATAACCGCATGGGGTACGGGTGTTGCGCCGATTCTCAGCGTAACGGGTGCGTCCGGTGAAACTGCGACTTCTTGCTGCGCGTCAGCGGGGATGTCCTGCACGTTCTGCACCGCAGTAGTGTCCCCCGTCTGCGCACTGCACGCCGCCATTACCATCATCAAAACTACAAACAACAAAAACTTTTTCATGGTACCATTTCCCTTCTTTTTTCCGGGGTGTGCTTGAAAACACTCCCTAAATATTTTGAAATATTAGACCTGTCCGCGAACCCCGTAATGCCGAACCGGCGCGGCAATTTTTCGCAAGACATTGACCGCCAAGGCGGCGTTGCGAGGTTCGCGGACAGGTCTATTATACCATACCCATGTCCCATCTTGCAAAAAGGCGAAGTTGCCACGGGGTCTTTTTGACGCAAAACCAAGTATACGGCAACCGAGAACTTCAGCACATTAGCATAGGAAGCAGTCGTTCCGCTGTGTTCAGTGACGGGTCGTGCATTACCGCGTCAAGCAGTTTTTCCAACGCCGCGCCCATTTCCTTGCCCTGCGGAATTCCCACCGCCGCAAGGTCGTCGCCGTTTACGGCAAGTTCACGCAAAGTAAAGCATTCTTTTTTCTCCAAGATATCCGCGACCTCTTCACGGATTTTTTGAATTTCAGGCGCGGGGTTGGTTTCCAATCCGATAACATTTTTCAGTTCAAGCAGTTTTACAAAATGCTCCGCAGAAATTTCTTTCAGATATTTTTTTATTTCGTAGCGGCTTTGCGGAAGCGGTGCAAAAAGATTTTCTACATACATTGAAATGATTTTTATGCCGTTATTATCAAAACGCAAATCCCGCAAAATGCGTTTACAATCGTCGCCCGTCCACGACAAAAATAACGCAAGGCGCATTTTTTCGTCTGCGTTTTCGTTAAGAGCTTTAATTTGCAAAATGGTTTTGTCTAACAAATTTGCGGGGTAGTCACGTTTTTGCAGAACAAAGTGCATAAGCCCCGTTGATTCCAAAAGCTTTAACGCGCCGATATTTTCGCCGCACAAAAGTTTAACAAGCTCCTCGCGGACGCGCTCTGCACTGATATTTGCCAAGCTGTGTCGCAAATTAAACGCCTCCAGCAAATCCGTTTCATCCACACGAAACCCAAGCACCGCCGCAAAACGTACCGCCCTAAGCATACGAAGTGCGTCTTCCCCGAAGCGTTTTTCCGCGTCGCCCACGCAACGGATTACGCCTTTTTTTATGTCCTCCCGTCCGCCGAAAGGGTCTGCCAAACCACGGGTGGGGCTGTATGCAATCGCGTTTATTGTGAAATCTCTGCGGCTCAAATCCTCTGTGATTTCGCCCGCAAAAGTCACCTCGGACGGCCGCCTGTTGTCCAGATACGCGCCGTCTACGCGGTACGTTGTTACTTCGCAGCATTCGCCATTGCCCGCCAAAACAGAAACCGTCCCGTGGGCAATGCCCGTGTCAAAAGTGCGCGGAAACAGCCCCTTCACCTGTGGCGGCAACGCCGAAGTCGTAATGTCCCAATCCTTGGGCTTCACCCCGCGAATTACATCACGAACACAGCCGCCCACAATAAAAGCTTCATGTCCGGCGGCTTCCAGCGTTTCGATTATATGGCGCACATTTTCGGGAAGAACAAACACATTATCACTCCAAATAATTTTCGCGAAGTTGTTGAATTTCGTCTTCGGTAATTTTAAGCCCCTCGGATACATAATTTGCGAACGTGCCGAATGCCTCTGTTGCGGCATTGTAGGCGGCTTGCAGATACTCGTTTTTTACGCCGAAAACGGCTTCCATTGCGGCGGTTTGCTCGTCTGTGAAGCCGCGTTCTTTTGCCTTCGCAACGTAGTACGCGTGAACTTGTTTCTGATACTCCCGCGTTTTAAGATAATCCTCGAAGATATCTTCGTCAGATACATTAAGCAGTTTAAGAAGTATTGCCGCCCCAAAGCCCGTTCTATCCTTCCCCGCCGCGCAGTGAAAAAGCGTCGCGCCTTCGGTTGCGGCGGCACACGCCTTAATAAACGCCGAATAGCCCGCCATCGATGACGGGCTTGTTGCAAATTCCACATACGTTTTTGTAAACTCGTCGCCAACACTTTCCGGATTTTTGTGGAAAACTTGCATCCAGTAATTAGGGTCGGCGGCTTGGGCGGCATTGTCGCCCATGATATCAATGTGGGTGTATGTAACGCCCTCGATTTCATCCACCGGCATAGTCGTCACCTCATGCCGCGTTCGGAAATCTACAATATATTTCACCTCATGCTCGCGTAATTTTTTCACCTCTTCATCAGAAAGCCCCACCGGCTGCGCCGCACGAAGCAACCGTTTTGCCCGCACTCTCTTCCCGCAATGAGTTTCCATCCCACCCAAATCCCTAAAGTTTTTCACTGTAAATCCTCCAATCTCGTATCTGCGATAAACAAAAAGCCCTTTTTTTACCAGTATACCAGAGAAGCGGTGGAAGCTCAAATTAAAGGAGTGATGGCTGGTTTTTACATATCCATTTTAGAAATATGATACAGTTCATTTTCCCTATGCTTTATTTCTCGCATTTCATCTGTTTTCCATATGACTATCTCTCCGCGGCTATAAAGAACCTTGCCCTTTTCGCCGTCTATGTTCTCTATAATGTTGCATCTCAGACATACCCACTGTTTGTTGCTGTGGCGTAAGATGGCCAAGTATTCAACTTTTTTGTCATCAACCGTCGCGGTAAAAGTAAAAAAGTCATCGTGTTCACCTGTTGCCCGAAGTATAATCCTGCAAAGTATTTTTCCTACGGGGGCAATTAAACATATCGCAGATAATAATATGAGCAATGCCCTTAAAAGTCCATCCGAAATATTAATGAAAAATGCAGTGCCTGTACCTGCCAGCATAAACATAAGAGCGATAGAACCCGGCACAACAAAAAGAAATATTTTTAGAACAACATCGCTATACTTAGGTGATAACTTCTTGTCTACCTTTTTTAGTACTCCTCTGAGATTTTTACTTAACGTATATAAAATTCCCATCATAGTTGAACAAAAAAGTATAAAAAAAGAAATTACCGCTATAATGTTTTCACCTATATTATCTGCCAACCATACGCCCAACCCGCCAAAGACATAAAACAATGGAAATATTACTATTAAAAATACAATAATAAGTTCTATCAGTGAATCGACGGAATCCCGTGCATTCATGGCTGTAATGCGAAACGGAATACCATATATTTTGCACATTGCATAAATAGAGAAATTTGCCATTACGATACTGAAAATCGTCATAACAAGTGCAACTGCTGAAACGGTGGCTTCAAGATTTGGAAATGTAAAACCTATTAGTTGTTGCAAGAATTCCATTCTTCATACCCCCAAGTCAAATTATGCGCCATACTAACACGAATATACATAATATGCAAAAACATTCCAATGTAATCATTTGCAAATGTATCTTTTCTTAGTGGATAATGCACACTCCCCCGTCAGACGTATTTAGACATAAAAGAAGCCCGCAAACTCTGAAATGCAGAATTCACGGGCTTTGTGCGTTCTTGTACGAGAAAGGATTTGAACCCTCGACCTTCTGATCCGTAGAAAAATTCTGT